>Ga0209319_1001300_pt1 | contig 21236 bp, 17 predicted proteins | sample RifGroE2_FD_184000 | JGI IMG/M metagenome (GOLD analysis project Ga0209319, IMG submission 184000) | Groundwater microbial communities from Rifle, Colorado - Groundwater E2 (SPAdes) (version 2) | ecosystem: Environmental > Aquatic > Deep subsurface > Groundwater | place: Rifle, Colorado, United...
AAGTTTGAGCAAGTTGTTTCGAAGAGATGTTTATGGTTAACTAAAAATCCTAAAATTCTAAAAGGGAAGGTTGGGTTTAGCTGGATACAAAAGATTGAATGTAGAAGTAATTAATTTGATTTGGTATTAGAAATTGTTTAGAAATTAGAAATTGAAAATTAGAAATTTAGATATAAATAGAAAATAAAAACAAATTTTAATGAATATTCTTGACCTTAATGTTATTCTGATACCGTTGCTTTGGGTTTTTGCAACACTAACTTTATTGAGTGGGTTTTTTTTGGTGCTGCGAAGTTTTTTGAATTATCGCGCGCAAATAAATCGTTCAATGAACATGGATCTTGAAGTTGTCAGAGTAACCAAGATTTTCAAAGAAAGAAATGAAAGGGCTGGAGAGGCTGAGGCATGGAAGGAAGAAATTGGTGCTATGGAACAATTGCTGACCACGCTTTCAAATATTAAAGAAAAAAAATCAATTGTTGGTCATTTTTTGTATAGTGAGCCATATATAGCGCTTGAAATTGCAAATCCTTGCGGGAATGAAGAAATTTCATTTTATATGGCTGTTCCAAAAAAATTTCGTGACAGTATTGAAAAACAGGTGCATGCATATTTTCCGCATGCTAATGTGGAAAAAATTTCTGATTATACTATTTTTGCTCCAGGTAGCTTCACTACAGCAGCAACATTGGGCTTGAAACATTCCCATGCTTTGCCAATTTTGACCTATGAAAATATTGATATTGATCCGCTTAATGAAATTTCAAATGCATTGAGCAAACTTCAAACAGAAGGAGAGGGAGCTGTGATTCAGATTGTTTTGCGACCAGCTGGAAAACAATGGCGCAAGCTTGGAAGAAAAATTGCACACAAAATGCAACAAGGCAAACAACTGAAAGATGCTCATTCAAGCTCAATTGCAATGGATCTTGGAAAAGGTATGGTGCAGGTTATTCAAAACAAGCCAAAAGAACAAATAATGCACAAGGAGGCTGTGCAGTTGACTCCGGAAGAGCAAGAGTTGGTCAAAAAAATTGAAACAAAATCAGGAAAAGCTGGATTTAAGGTCAATATTCGTTTGCTTGCTTCCGCCATGACACAACAAAAAGCAGATGAAGTTTTGGCTCATATGGAAAATTCTTTTGCTCAATTTGAAAATCATGATGTGAATCATTTTTTGGTACAAAAAAGAATTAAATCCAAAAAAATTGCTTTTGATTATATTTTTCGTAATTTTGATGATGATCATTCAATAATCTTGTCTACCGAAGAAATTGCTAGCATCTTTCATTTTCCAGTTTCAACCACTGAAACTCCAAAGATAAAATGGTTGAAGGCTGGTGCGGCTCCACCACCTCTCAATATTCCAAAGGAAGGTATGATTTTGGGATACAATGATTATCGTGGCGTAAAGACTGACATCAGATTGAGTGAAGCTGATCGCAGAAGACATTTGTATACAATTGGTCAAACGGGAACAGGAAAGTCCAATTTCTTGCAGGAAATGGCCAAACAGGATGCAAGAAATGGAAAAGGTTTTTGTTTTATTGATCCACATGGAGATGCAATTGAAGACATTTTGACAGCCATTCCAAAAGAGCGTGCAGAAGATGTTATTGTGTTTGACCCATCTGACATGGAGCGTCCTTTTGGGCTTAATATGCTTGAATATGATCCAGCGCATCCTGAGCAAAAAACTTTTGTGATCAATGAGATGATTGGTATTTTTGATCAGTTGTATGATTTGAAAGCAACTGGTGGCCCAATGTTTGAACAATATGTGCGAAATGCAATGCTTCTTATTATGGAAGATCCTGAGTCTGGCTCAACTCTTATGGAAATTTCTAAGGTTTTGGCAGATGAGGATTTTCGCAAAATGAAGCTTTCGAAATGCAACAATCCAGTCGTGCTTGATTTTTGGATCAAAGAGGCTGAGAAGGCTGGCGGGGAAGCAGCACTGGCGAACATGGTTCCATATATCACATCAAAGCTGACAACATTTGTTTCTAATGACATGATGCGTCCAATCATAGCTCAACAGAAAAGCACAATTAATTTTCGCGAAGTGATGGATTCAGGAAAGATTTTGTTGGTAAAACTTTCCAAGGGAAAAATTGGAGAAATAAATGCTCACTTGTTGGGGATGGTTATTGTTGGAAAAATTTTGATGAATGCTTTGGCACGCAGTGACACACCAGAAGATGAACGTCGTGATTTCTATCTTTATTTGGATGAATTTCAAAATGTCACAACAAATTCTATTTCCCAAATATTGTCCGAGGCTAGGAAATATCGCTTGTGTTTGATTATTGCACATCAATTCATTGGGCAATTGAAAGAAGAAATTTCCAAGGCTGTGTTTGGTAATGTTGGTTCCATGGTTGCTTTGCGTGTTGGACCTGAAGATTCTGAATTTTTGGAAAAACAATTCGCTCCAATTTTCACAGCAAGCGATTTGGTTAACGTTGATAACTATAAAGGTTTTGCACGCGTGCTGATCAGTGGGGAACTTTCCAAGCCTTTTAATGTGAATTTCAATCCACCGACGCGTGGCAATCAGGAAGCTGCCAACTATCTCAAAGAGCTCTCACGTCTCAAATATGGTCGCGACGCAGCCATTGTGAACCGTGAAATCATGGAGCGAGCCAGATTTGCCCGCAGCGCAATGAAAGAATCAGCTTTTTAACGCGTAGAGACGCATTGCAATGCGTCTCTACCGTGAAAAATTCATACACCTAAAAACGGCTACAGCTAGCCGTTTTTTGTGTTAGTATTGACTTTCTATCAATTTAGGTATATAATATTAGGTTGTGATAAATTTTTATTCAACGCAGTTCAAATAAGTCCACAGGACTAAAAATGGAGGTTTCACATGAAAAGGATACGTATTTTTGTTGTTTTACAATTAGTATTGGCCATGTCTTTTCTTTCAATTTCTTTAGCTGCTGATAAAGCGGGAAATTGTGGCGACTCAGTCTCAGTTGGTATCCTCCATGAAATACCATCACTGCAACAAATAACACCGGAAGAGTATTCTTTGCAAATTCATGATGCAATAACGCGGGAGAATTTTTTTCAGGAGTCAATGTTCTATGACAGAATTTTACCAATGATTTGTATTGGATTCATGGTATTTGGAATAATGGTTTTTCTTTTTCTGGTGTATGCTCTTCTGACAGATTTCTTTAAAAAGATTTTCAAAAAACAGGAGCAAGAACAGGAGGAAGTTGAAGAAAAAATAAGCTATAAAAAAATTATATCTGCTGCAAGGGTGAGAAGAAATTTTCCCTTCCAGGTATAAACAAGTTTTACGTTTGAGCTGCTCACTGTAGATATCTATAGTGAGCAGTTTTTTTATTGAAGTGAAAGTGAAAACAATCCTTGTGAAGTTGCAATGTAGGCAAGTTTGTTTTGCTCGTCTATTGATAGAGAAGTTCCGTCTTTTAGTGTTTCATTATAATATTGGGTAAGAATGTTGCCGTCTTTGCTATATGCAATTAGGCGAGAGTTTTGCGTGTCTAGTGCATAGAAGTTTTGCAAATCCGGAGTTGTATAAATTTTGTTAAAAGTAACTGGTGTGGTGGATGATTCAAGCGTGAAATCAACAACTTTGCCTTTGAAAAATTTTAAAACTTTGTTATTGGAAATCGCATAAATGTTGTCGTCGATTGTTATCTCTGAAATGTTAGCAAGAGGTGTGGAATCTTTGAGCCAGCTTGCTTTCTCTCCAAATCCTCCGTCTGCACGTGGGAAGCGGTAAATCTGATTATTTTTTTGATCAAGAACATATAAATATGTTAAGTATGTTCCAATTGGACTTTCTGATGAAATGTTAGACAAATCTATATTATTGGTTATAAATTTTTCTGAAATAGGGCTAAATGAAATAATCTTGTTGTTATCTGTGAAGATTAAGACAAGAGATAAGTCCTTCATATATGTTGCGCGAACAGCATCTCCAGAGTCGGCTGGAATGGAAAATTCTTTTGGTTGATTGTTTTGCCCGCCTTGCGTCGACGAGCGGTCGTCTCCGCGAGTCGAGGCAGGCAAAATAACGACACTGTTTTTGGTTATTACTGTTGGATTATTGTTTGCAATAAGTGTTGTGACAATGTTTTGATTTTGAAAAATAGTGTTTGTTTGCGTGTTAAGGTTGATGTTTTTTTCATTTGCCAATTTTTCTGATTGCGTTAGTGGTGCTTCGGGTTGCGGCGCGGTTGTTTGAATTTTTGGCTTGTTGAGAAAGTGCACAATGAAAAGAGGAACAATAAAAATAGCCAAAAATGCGCAAAGAGTATAAATTTTTTGTTTTAAAGTGAAGCGAGAAAAAAGATTAGTGATTCTGGAAAAATGTGGAATTATGCTTGCAAAAATATTTTTATCTTGCAAGGCTGATGGTTCTGATGTTTCTTGATTTTGCCTGACTAGAAGAAGTTCCTTCTTTGTTTTTATTGTGGTTGCAAATTTTTGAATTTGTTTTTGCAGATTTTTAATTGCTGACAAAGTTCCTTGTGAAATATTTTCAAGAAGTGGTGTCGTTTTGATTTGTTCGATTGAAGGTTTTTTTGAATCCTCCTCCTTTGATGTCTTTTGCTTGAAAAAATTCTCTGCAGCAATGCTTCTTTCGTCATTTATTGAAATGTCGTTTTTTACACGCAAGTCAATTATTGTATTTTTTTGCTGTTCAGCTTTTGCTAATTCCAATTTTTCAGCAAAAGAAAGCTCACGTTCCCGAGTTGTGTTTTGATTAATTTCCTCAACTTCTTTTTGTTTGATTCGAGATTTTTTCTGTAAAAGTTTTTCAGCAATGGCATTTTCTTTTGCAATTTTATCTTGTTCATCTTTTTCTTGTTGCAAACGAATTTTTTCAAGTTCCGCTTCTTTAGCAAGTTTTTCAGCGCGCAGAGCTTCTTCTTCAGCGAGTTTTTGCTTTAATATCTCTGCTTGTTCAACTTTTAGTTGAGCAAGACGTTCTTTCTCTTGATTTCTGAGTTCTTGTTTCTTTGCTAGTTGTTTTTTGTATAATGAAAAACGTTTTCGAATTTCATTTTTTGTAAAATAAGTTCCTTGGGATATTTTTTCCTTGGCCAGATCAAGATAGAGCCCTATTTTTGCATTGGCTCCTGCTGAATTTTCGGCCGCCTCTCCTTGGATGTATATATGCCCAGTTTTTTTGTCAGTGTAGGCAGTTTCGGGATTGTTTTCTTTCAAATTTTGTTCATTAAAATCTTGACTTTCCGGTGTTATGTCTGTAGTTGGAGGTTCTGGAAAAGCTGTTTTGCTGAATGCATTGTTGATTGCACCAGCAACTTTTTTGCTTGTTGCTTGCTTGTTTTTGATTGCAGGTACTGGTTCTGCAAGATCAACAACAATAGAAGCTATCATTTCAAGTTGATTTGACAGGGCTGTTTTGAGAAATTGAACAAATTTATCATCTTGGAATCGTTGAAAATTTTTCTTAATTTCTACTGCTGGAAGAATATGAAAAATATCTTCTGATGTTATAAGCATGCGATCATTTTTTTCAAGACGACCACTGGAAACATTCACAAATGTTTTGAGCGGATGAGGATCTGTCGAATCAGACGCCAAGTCGGCACTTATTTCCGAAAGAGTCTTGTTTCGATATAGAAATATCTTTGCATTTCCAGAAACACTGAAATGTGCATTATTTTTTTCCAGCACACAAATTGCAGCATTGATTTTGCCAAGCCATTCTACATTTCCATTTTTTGCTAATTCGGAAAGTGCCAAGTTAACCTTGTGCAGAGCACTGTCCAAACTTTCTGTAACTTGTCTTTTTGGATTTATGTAGTATTCCTTTTTTAAGACAGAGGTTAAAAAGTTTACCACATAGGCTGATTCGTCACTGTATTCTTTGACTTCAAAAAAGCCGATCAATGATCCAAGCGGCTGTTGATAAATATTTTCTGGTTCGTATTCAAATAATTCCACGTATGGTTTCAGTGAGGAATTGTTTACGACCAAAACTGGGGAAATTGTTTTTTCCAAATCTTTTAGCACGTCTTTGTTTTTATCAGTGTTTCTTGGGGGCATGAATTTGTTTTAGCCTAATTTTCCAGAAAATTCCCTCAAGTATCTGTATATATAATATAGCAATTTCGTTTCAAGCGCAATCCGAGTTGTTTCGAACAAAAAATGACAGAGTGTCTGGTTGATTTTATGTCCAAATATCTAAACGTCTTGCGGTTTACTTTTTGAATCATGGGTTGTATAATGCTAATATTGGTGCCTGAAAAATCAAAGTTAAACAAGTTATTAAGCATTTTTAAAGAAATTTTTTGGGCAAATCACGTTGTCTACAAGCAATAGTGATAAAGCTCATTGTAATTTCTGCTACTGAATATGTCTGAAATCCTCGAAACACTATTGGGCTCGAAAGCAAAAACCAGAATTCTGAGATTCTTTCTTATTAATTGTGATAAGGAATACAGTATAGCTGAGGTTGCAAAGAAGAATATGCTTCCTCCGGCTTCAGTACGCAAGGAGATTAATGAGCTCAAAAAAATAAAATTTGTCATAGAAAAAACAAAGAAAGGTTCAAAATATTATATTCTTGATCAGGGTTTTTGTTTTTATTTGGAATTAAAGAATTTGTTTGCCAAATCATCTGCCTCGCCAGAATCAAAAAGTTTGTCTCGTCTCAAGAATATTGGCGATGTGAAGCTTGCACTTGTGAGTGGAATATTTTTGAATGATCCAAAAAGCAAGGTAGACATGGTATTGGTGGCAAATAATGTGAGCCGAGGAAAACTTAAGAGTGTAATGGGAAGTCTTGAAGCTGAGATTGGCAAAGAGGTTAGTTTTGTTCTTATGAATAGCGATGAATTTAAATATCGATTGGATATGCTTGATAGATTTTTGCTAGACTTCATAGAGGGTCCACATTTAGAACTCATTGATAAAATTCCTGGATTTAAGAGATTTATTTTGGGTCGCAAAAAATACTAGCCAATAGGCAAGAAACAAGCAAAAAGAAACAAGAAACAATAACCAAATAAATTCAAAATTCCAAAAGGAAAGCGGTTTGATTATTGAAATTTGAGATTTGTTTGATGTTTGTTTCTTGTAATTTGGTTATTATGAAAATTAATTACAAAAATAAAATTTTATGACTCTTCTTACTTTTTTTATATTGGCCGTATTTCTTGCTGCTATCCTGTGGCTTGTTTTTGATTTGAAAACGAAAGTAATTGCTGGCAATGACAACAAGGAAGAAAGGGAAAAGATGACTGCTATTTTGGAAAGATTGAGAAATCTCAGTGAGCAAAATCATCAAATGCGAACTGAAATAGACACCAAGCTAACAGAAGCCAGACGCTCAACCAGTGAGCATATGCGTGATACTATTGAGACCGTCAAGGGAATTACCGGGCAATCTGCGAAGCTCATTGGCGATGTGACGGAAAAATTGACCAAGCTTGATGAAACAAACAGGCAAGTTGTTAATTTTTCAGCACAACTTCAAAACCTTCAGGATATTTTGAAAAATCCAAAACAGCGTGGAGTGTTGGGGGAATATTTTTTAGAAGAAACACTGAAAAATGTTTTACCTCCAAATTCGTATCAAATGCAATACAAACTTGGAAGAAGTGAAAAAACTGATCAAGACTTGATCGTTGATGCTGTTGTTTTTGTAAAGGATAAGATAATTCCCGTTGATTCCAAGTTTTCACTAGAGAATTATGAACGTATTTTGAGTGCAACTGATGCCGTGGAGAGAGAAAAATTGGAAAAAGTTTTCAAGCAGGATTTGAAAAATCGTATTGATGAAACATCGAAATATATTCGTCCGGAAATGGGAACAATGGAATTTGCTTTTATGTTTATTCCATCTGAAGCTATATATTATGATCTTTTGGTAAATAAAGTCGGAACAGGCGCTGTTAATACGAGAGATTTGATTGAATATGCTTTTCAAGAAAAAAAAGTTATCATAGTTTCACCGACATCATTTTTGGCATATTTGCAAACAGTTTTGCAAGGATTAAGAGCTTTTAAAATAGAAGAAAGTGCCAAAGAAATTAGAGTTAATGTTGAAAAGCTTGGCAAGCATATTCTTATGTATGAGGAATACTTGAAAAAATTGGGAGGATCTCTTGGTACAACTGTTAATCATTTCAACACTGCATATAAGGAACTTGGGAAAATAGATAAGGATGTCGCTAAAATAACAGAAAAAGAAAAATCCATTGAACCTTTAGCATTGGAAAAGCCTCAAGAACTTTTTTAGAAAAAGTAATATAATTTAAAATAGGAAAATAGTAAATGTTTGTAATTGAAAAAACAAAAGTAGTGATAAATTATTTTTTTGCACGAGATTTCTTTCGTAGTTCTCTTGTTCATTGGGTTTTGATTGCTGCACTGCTTGTAAATGCTGCCAACTGGGGTGCGATTGCATACTTTATTAGACCAGTTGATTTTCCTATAATTCTCCATTATAATGTTTACTTCGGGGTTGATGTTATAGGTGCTTGGTGGCAAATGTACTTTCTTCCCTTGATTGGTTTGGCTATTTTGAGCGTTAATACGGTGCTTGGCTATCTTTTTTATCAGCAAAAAGAGCGAATAGTTGCTCATTTGCTGCTTTTAGCCACTTTTATTGTCCAAATAGGTATTTCTATTGCCGTGGCAAGCTTGTTGCTTATAAATTACTAAAACTAACCCATAACTAACAACTGACAACTAACAACCGACAACTAACAACTAACAACTAACAACATCTTGAATGCATTTCTGTTGTAGGTTGTAAGTCGTGATTTGTAAGTTAATCCCATGTTGTGAGTTGTGAGTTATAAGTTGTAAGTTAATTCAATGTTTTATTTTCCTAGTCCAAAGACAACAGACCCAAAACAATGGAGAATTCAAAGAACCTTGGAAGTTATTCCGGGTATTTTGACTTGGCTTACTTTGATTGGCATGTTGGTAGCTTCTTTTGTTATTCCTATTTGGATTGCAGTATTTATTATTATGTTTGATATCTATTGGATCTATAGAACAATTTTCATTACATATTATTCTGTTGTGGCATATAACAGATTGCAAAATGGCAAAAAAATAGATTGGTGGGAGCGTTGCCAAAATATTATTCACCCAAAAGAATATGCTTTGGCTATTTCTGAGAAAATAAAAAACTTTCAAGATGGACTGAATGAGGTTAGGGTTAGGGCTGAAAGAAAAAAAATCAAAGGTGAAATAAAGAGACTTGTGGAATATCAAAGAGAGGTACAATCCATTGCTGATTCTGGACATGAAATTTTGGATTGGAGAAAAATTGTGCATGTTGTTCTTTTGCCAACAGCAAATGAGCCAGCTGAAATTATTGAGCCAGCAATACAAGCGGTGAAGGATAGTAATTTTCCAAATCAGCAGATTGTTATTTTGTTGGCAACAGAGGAGAGAGAGGATGAGAAGCAACGATTGGAAAAAGTTGAATATTTGCAGGAAAAATTCAAGGGTGTTTTCAAGGACTTTTTAGTTACAACTCATGAAGTTCAATCTCATGAAATGAAATGTAAAGCTTCAAATGCCACTTATGCTGCCAAGAAATTGATGACATATTTGGATGAAAGAGAAATTGATTATAAAAGAGTTATTTTTTCAAATTTTGATTGTGACAGTGTTTGCCATGGCGAATATTTTGCTGCTTTGACACATGCCTATATCACTGACCCAAAACGCCTACAAAGGTCATATCAGCCACTTCCGATGTATCACAATAATATTTGGGATACTAATGCGTTTGTGCGCGTGATTGTGACAGGATCTTCTTTCTGGCACATGTTTCAAAGCACAAGAGTGCAAATGGTGACTTTTTCTTCTCATAGTGAGCCTTTTGATACCTTGGTAAAGGTTAATTTTTGGCCATTGGATATGATTAGTGAGGACTCAATCATTTATTGGAAATGCTATGCTTATTATCATGGAGATTACAAGGTTAGACCTATTTATTTGCCAATATCACTTGATGCAGTGCTAGCTGAGACATATTGGAAAACTATTAAAAATCAATATAAACAGAAGCGTCGTTGGGCATATGGTATTGAAAATTTTCCAGTAATTATGCGAGCTCTTTGGCCAGATAAAACAATTTCTTTTCTGAAGAAATTCAAGATAGGATTTGAAATGATTGAAGGGCATCATTCTTGGGCAACATCTGCCTTTATTTTAGCATTACTTGGTTGGTTACCTTTAATTTTTGGTGGACCAGAATTTAATCAAAGTGTGTTGGCGCATAATCTTCCATTTGTTACCAGGTATCTTATGATGTTGGCTATGAGTGGGTTGGTTATCTCGATGTTTCTTAGTTTCGTCTTGCTTCCTCCGCGACCAGCAAAATATGGGAAAAAACGATATATTTATATGTTCTTGCAATGGTTTTTGGCACCAATAATTGCACCAACTCTGGGGGCAATTCCTGCCATAGATTCACAAACAAGAATATTATTAAAAAAATATTTTGGTGAATTTTGGGTTACTGAAAAAATTCGAAAAAAATAGTTGTAAAATATGAACTATTCTCTTTTTCTGATGCCACTGGCCGTGTCTTTTATTGTTGCAGTTTTTATTTTGATTGCAATAATTTTATTTGGTAGAAAAAATGGTGAGGCTGATCTTCGCATTGAATCGAGACATGTTCATCGCTCAGGAATTTCACGTTTTGGTGGCGTGGCTCTAATCATCTCTTTTATTATTGCAGTTTTGATTGATAGAAATTTGGTAATTGATGCTCCCTTGGTTGGTTTGATACTTGCTTTGGTATTAATTTTATTTTTTGGTGTTATTGATGACCTACGACAACTGTCCTGGAGGACTCAATTTTTTTTTCAAATTGCCCTGGTGCTTTTTGTGTATTTTATTGGAATAAGACTTGAATTTGTTAGTAATCCTTTTGGTGGGATTTTTTTGTTTACCGGAAGTGTGGGAATATTTTTGAGTCTCGTTATTTCTATTGTTTGGATTGTTTTTATTATGAATGCGATAAATTGGGTTGATGGTCTAGATGGTGTTGCTGGTGGCATTACTTTTATTGGGGTCTTGTCTGTCTTTTTCTTAAGTCAGAGGGAAAATGTTAATCAACCTCCGATTACAATAATTTCAGCTATTTTGCTTGGATCACTTGCAGCTTTTTTGATTTTTAATTTTCATTCTGCCAAAATTATGGCTGGAACCAGTGGTTCCATGTTCATGGGTTTTATTTTGGCAATTTTGGCAATTTTTGCTGGAGCTAAGATTGCCACAACATTTCTTGTGTTGACCATTCCAATTATTGATGCACTTTGGGTCATTGGTCAGCGTTTTCGTGCGGGTGTTTCAATTTTTTCTCCAGATAAGCGACATCTGCATTTTCGATTATTGGAAATTGGGTGGTCGCAAAAGCAAATATGTTTTTTTTATTATGCCGTGACCGCAATTGTTTCTTTTGTTGCATTGAACACTAATGCACTGGGGAAAATAATTGCATTTGTTTGCTTGGGAGTTTTTACTGTGGGTATTTTGCTTGGGATTAATAAAAAAATTAGTGCGTTAAAATAATGTGCTTACAATGAAAAAAAATTCAGTAATAATATTAGCAGTTGTTTTATTTGTGGCTGGGTTTCAAATTGTTACCACACGATTTTATTCTTTGGCTGGAAATAAGATAATTCCACTAGAAATAAATAGCAATATTTTTCATGTGGAGGTTGTCGATAATAGTCAAAAAATGCAAAAAGGATTGGGGGGCAAGAATGGGATTTGTGAAAGATGCGGGATGCTTTTTGTGTTTCCTAGATCAGGAAAGTATGCTTTTTGGATGAAGGATATGAAATTTCCCCTTGATTTGATCTGGATTTCTCAAGGAAGGGTCGTGCATATTGAAAAAAATATTCAACCCGATTTTCAAGGCACGCTGTTTCCATCGGAAGATGCGGATAAGGTTTTGGAAGTCAATGCTGGAAGTATAGACAGTTTGGAGATAAAAACGGGGGACACGATCAGCTTTTAATTTTTCATGTTCAAGTTTGTTTGACTTCTTGCTGATTTCTGTTATTATTTCTTGAACATAAAAATAACCGTACGTTAACAATTTTCATATAAAAAGGAGGCAACAAAATGCAATTTCAAGCAGATAGTTTGGAGGAAGAGTTTATTTGCGATAATACTGAAAAAAATGAGCCAAGTGATGAAGAGCTTCGTTTGTTGGAAATCGAGAGCGAGGAAGAAATATCGCTGGAAGTGATCCTTGCATCAGAGCCTGGCAATGATATTGTCAGCAAATATCTGAATGAAATTGGAAAAATCCATCTTCTCACAAGAGAGGAAGAAACTGAATTGGCCAAAAAAATTGAAAAAGGCGACAGGGAGTCATTTGAAAAATTTGTAAATTCAAATCTGCGTCTTGTTGTCAGATGGGCAAAACGCTATTCTGATAACTATCATCTCAAACTCCTGGACTGCATTCAGGAAGGCAATATTGGTTTGATGAAGGGTGTGAAAAAATTCGATTGGCAAAGAGGTTTCAAATTTTCAACTTTCGGCAGCTGGTGGATAAAGCAAGCGATTCAGAGGGCAATCAAGGATAGTGACAGGACTATTCGTTTGCCTGCGCATATCAGTGACATGCTTTCAAAGCTCCGAAGAACAAGAAAAGAGCTTACGATCTCTTTTGGATATGTCCCGTCGACACTTGAAATTGCACGGCATATGCATGTGACAGAGGATTTGGTCGTTGAGCTTCTTGGAAAGATGTCAGATACCAAATCGCTTCAAGACAAACTGTCGGACGATAAGGATACGAATGAGTTTGTAGATATCCTGGAAGACAGGAATAGTTGTTGTCCGGAAAAAATGGCAGAGCAAGGACAAATGGCTGAAAAGCTCAATCAAGCATTTGGTAATTTGTCTGAAAGAGAAAGGCAAGTCTTTCTGATGCTGAATGTAAAACATTTGACACGGAAGAGCATTGCTGAGAAATTGGGCATACGGCCAGGAAAGGTTGATGAAATAAATATGGTCGCATGGGAAAAGTTGAAAACATCAAAGGAGCTTAGCCCATACAAAGAAAAACAAAGGAGGAGTAATTAATGAAAAAGTTAAGTAATAGTACCGTCATTGACGCACATATCCATTCATATTATTCGGATGGAAGCAGGAGTCCCAAAAAAATAGTGGGGTTGCTCAAAAAGGCTGGCATAAGGTTGGCGGTTCTCACGGACCACGACACAACTCTCGGTACGGACGAATTCATGTGCTATGCTTCAAAGGCAAACGTCATGGTATTTCCTGGAATCGAGATAACAGCTACTTATGGAGGGGTCAGTGTCCACGTGCTTGGCTATAACATTAGGCATAAGCTTTCTCGAGTTGAGGACTTTTTGCGTCCAAACATTGAAGAGCGCAAGAGAAGACTAAATGCAACGCTTGAAAAACTTGAAACTTCCAAAATCTTCAAAACATCAGAAAAGGAGGTGTCTGATTGGTTTGAATATAAAGGAGAAGTGTTGTCAATACTTCATGTTATTGAATTCATAACGAAAAAAACAGGACAGGATTTTTTCGAAGTCAAAAAAAATTTCAAACGTGGAGGCGTCGCCTGGGCGCCATATGACCATTCTAAAATGCTTTCCGCTAGTGATGCGGTTAGAATCATAAAAAAAGAATTGGGAGGGGTAGCAGTGTTGGCTCATCCAGGTAAGATTCTCAAGGCTGCATCGTATAATGGCGAGCAGTTTCATCAGAATGCCTGGCACTTTCTTCACGTATTGCTTTCTGACTTGGAAAAGGATGGTCTTGGTGGAATAGAATCATTTCATTCAAGTCAAAACATCCAACAGCAGAGTGCGCTAGTGGGATTTGCCAAGAAGATGGGACTCGTAAGCACTGCAGGTTCTGATTTTCATGGCAAGTTTAAAAAAAACAAAACACTTGGGATGCCAGGAATGGATATGATTGACTTCCTGGATATGATAAAATAGTTGAAACATCCAAGAAAGAACTGAAATTGATAAGGGGTTATTGAGAAATCAATACCCCTTTTTATTATATAACACGATGCATGGAGTGGCTGGTTGCTGGTAATTGGAAAATATTATATAATTTATATGTGATCAAGTAGATTTGATTAATTTTTGTTTTCAACTGGAAATGTACGACTTGATGAAAAAACTTGATACTTGCGTCTTGCGGGTGCTTCACGTATTGGAAGCTGATTTTTTGTTGTATCTTTATTTGAAATATGTACCAGAGCGCGCTGCAATTTTTATTACTGCATATACTGTATTTTTTTCTTATGGTAGCCTGTATTCAGCTTTGAATGCTTGGAGTGAAAACAATGTTGGCCTGGTTTCTATTTTCAGAAAATCAATCTGTCCAAGGAAAATTTTCTTATGTATCTTTAACATGCTTAGAACTACCATGGGAGCAAGCTCTAGCCATTTCAAGTTTTTTTTGAAAGCAAGCACGATTCAAATCAGAAATCTCTTTTTCAGTTTTTCATCTCAACATGAGTAGTGAAGATTAAAAAAGGGATTTTTTTTTAATGCAAATAATTCATATAAAAAATGAAAAATAAAATGAGAACGAAATTAAACCTGCAAATATTCTCACTAGCACTTTTGGCTGGAGGCTTGTTTTTGGGCGCGGGAGTGGGGAGGGCGAGCGCGGCGACGTATTATGTTTCGCCAACGGGATCAAATACTGCGCCTTATGACACGTGGGCAAAAGCTGCTACAACTGTTAGCGTTGCGCGTAATGCTGCAACTCAAGGGGGTGATATTATTGAAATTGATGGAGGACTTTTTGGTTTGTCATATGCCACAATAGACACATCATATGATAATGTTACATTTAAGGGGTCATCGGAAAATGAGCACAATGGTCAAGTTACTATAAATGGTGGGGCAAGTAATGCATTATTTTTGGATAAAGTATCCATATTTGAGAATTTAAAGTTTATCAATACAACACTTTACACAATAAATGCAACAGCAGCAGGCACTTTTAACGATTGTATTATTGGAGATGCTTTAACAAATAAACTTTTGTACACACCAACGGCAAATACTTTCAACCTCATATTTAATCGTAGCAAAATTTACAAAAAACCAGATGGCAATTCTATTTTTAGCTTGTCTCAATCAACCGTTACTACAGCTTTCAATGCTTGTCAATTCTTTGACTTGCAAGACAGTATTTCAATTACCAATGGAATTGTTCAGTTTAACAATGACTTGTTTATGGGGAATCGTAAGCATAGTTTGATTGTAACTTCTGGCACAGGGGCACCAAATGTTTCAATAAAAAATTCGATATTTCTTGGTAATTATTTGGATAACGAATCTTCATATCTCATTAATCATGGGGCCACTGGTGGAGGTGGAATTACGGTTTCTAGTAGCGTGTTTTCTGCTGGTGCTACAGGCAAGTCGCCTTTTGCTGCAAATGTGATAGATGGAGGAAATAATAAGATACTCGGTGTCAGTGATTATAATCTGGGTTTTATGGAATCAAGAATGCCAGCATTCGTATCTTTTATGAATGAAAATGCTGAGCAAGGAGGATATTTTTCTGAAATGGCTGAAGATCTGGAGTCGCTTGGAGGCAAGGGAACGTGGACAGTGGCCACAAGTCATATGGATGATGCTCCAATATATGAAAAAGAAAATGGTATTGCGCGTTGGGATAGAGCACGTGACTTGTATGCAAGAGGACATGAAATTTCTTCAAGAACAAGAAATAATGTTAATTTGGTTGACATGAAAGCATTTCAAATGTCTAAGTCTGGCGTTACTGTTACCATAAACACAGCAGCTGACAGTATTGTAACATCAGATGGATTGACCAAGACATTGTCTGACTATGAGACAGTTACTCAGTTGGCCGCAGCTATAGGTGCATCATATAATAGTGTGGCTGTGCCAAATTCTGACCAGGCTGGTAATGGTTCCCCGACATCTTTGGCAGATGTTGTTGATGTTGATATTTCAGCAACTACTATTTTTTATTATGATCAGTCAAAGCATTTTGAGTATCAAATACTCGGATCAAAGCAGGATATTGATGCTGAGCTTGGGGCAGGAGCCTGTAAGACATTGACAGTATATAATAATCTCATAGGAACCGAAGGAAAACTGTATGCAAAATCAGTTGGATATACTGCTGTTAGAGGCTCAAGCATCTGGCCTTATTATGTTGTTATGATGGATCCATTACCAAATGCTAATGATTTGGAGATTACAAGATTGCCATCTAACATGTCTAAAAAAATATTTCAAGATGTCACTGGTAATTCAAGCTACAATCCAGCTATTGATGATGTGGCAGAGAATTTACCGATTGGATGGGAGAAGAAATTTGATAATGTTGTGGCTAGGATGCAAACATACGGCGGCGTATTGGCTTTTGGAAATTATAGACAAGGGAAAGGTGATATAGCTGATGTTGAACTTTCTCGGGCACAGGTACGAGCCATAATGGAACATTTGGCATTGCGAGGAGCGCAGCTCGTTACCATGGAAAATGCAGCTCAATGGGTAATTGATAACTCCACTGGATGGTATGATATTAATAGAGTTGCAACCACAGGAAAAGATGATGTGAACACTGTTCGTTACATTGTTGATTCTAAGCAGCGTCAGGGAAATTATGTTTTACAAGATACATCTTCCGCTATTGATTCTGGATCTTCTGTTTCTGGAGTGGTTGATTTTTCTGGAAATCCTATTTACGGTGTTCCAGATATTGGAACTTATGAATATCAACCCCCACATACTATTGGTATTAATGAGATTGATATAGCAGCAGGTGCAAGAATTTATGGAGATGGGAAATTTAGAGATTTAAATACAACATCCTCCAATACAGCAGATCTTGTGATTAAACCTGAATCTGGGAACTTCACAACCTACGGATCAACTGAAGCGCGTCCAAACTGGATGGATATTACTGATATTACATGGTTAAATACTGGTAATCATCGAAAAGCTTGGACTGAGAGCTCGAGTGTGCTTGGTGCAACAAATATCTTGCACACTATTGGCGATCTTGACTCAAACAAGAATTACAACGTATCGGTAGATACAATTCTTGGTCAAAACATTCAAGGTGCAAATGGGACAATTTGTACCAATGGAATTTGCAAATCAAATAGCGAAGGAAAGATATCTTTCCTCTATACTGGTGGATACAGCGAACATGATTTTGAAATAATTGAAGGAGACAATGTTGCTCCAATAACAACTGTTTCTCCTGAACAAGGACTTTACAATGCCATTCAATCTGTAGTGTTGACTTGCAGTGATGACGCGGGTGTAGGTTGTGATAAGACCTATTACACTTTAGATGGCAGCAATCCAACAACAGCATCAACCCAGCATACCGATCCAATTGATATTGTTTCTGATACAGTTCTAAAATTCTTTTCAACAGATTTAAATGGCAACAGTGAATCAATTCAAACCAAGGCGTATGTTATTGATACCATTTTTCCCATCATCACAATTAATCAATACGATCAAGAAGAAACCGATCAGAACATTACAGTGACAGCCTCCACCAATGAAGGAACGCTGAATACAACAACCCACACCTTTACTCAAAATGGCAGTTTCGATTTTGTTGCCACTGATGATGCTGGAAATCAAACAACTGAAACTGTTACCATTACTAACATCGACAAAACTCCAAAGGCAGTGGCTGACACAAGTCCAAATCTTTTTTTCAATGATTCTCGCAAATCATTCTCTAGCTTTCTAAAATCAAACAGGATTAAGCTTAAAAACACCAACCCTGAAATTGCTGGAGGAAAAATTAAAATTAAAAATGGCAGCAAGCTAATCTCGGAAGTTTCTGTTGATCAATCTGGACAGTGGGGTGTTAAGATAAAAGCCAAAACTTTTAAAGTTCACTACCTAAATCAGGATGGAGTTGAAATCGCAACTTCCAAAGAATATAAACTTAAAGTGGACGACAAAAAACCAAAAATCAAACCACTATCTCCACTTTATATAAAACACAGAGGTTCAATCATGGATTTTGATGCCACAGACAATAGAGGTGTTGATTATTACAAAATATCAATAGCAGGAAAAACTATTAAAACAAAAAAATCCGAATTTATCATTCCTCAATTTTCCAAAAAAGGACCTCAAACATTCACCATTACGGCTTATGATAAAGTGGGAAACAAGAGCAGCAAGAAGGGGAACTTGGTTGTGACTTGGTAATATTTTTTGAAGGATAGTGAGCTACTCGTGATTGTTAGATGCTTGAAACGCAAAAGCCCTCTCGCTTAGCGAGAGGGCTTTTGTTGAGTAAGCTTTTCCGGAAAAGAACAATTGTGTGGTTATATTGCAGTTTGGTTTTTCACTTATGAGAGAGAAGAAACTCGCGCTGAATATTTTTGAAGGTTCTTAAGTTGTCGTTCGTTCAGAGTTTTCGATTGTTGGATGGCTTTCTGTATAAGCTCTTTTGAAAATTCTACATTTGTTCCAACGTGTACTCCTCCTTTGTGACCAACAGCTTTTCTTAGGTAATCTTCAATGTAAATCTTGTGCTCCTTGGTCAATGTCGAATCTTGGTTTTTTTCAAGATAATTTGCTGTTGCTCTACGAGCAAGTACTGTTAAGCCATCTCCTTTGCCTGCAGTTTCAACAAATCCAGCTTCAGTTTCTTTGCTTGCTGCAGATGAAGATACTTCGGTTTTGGTGCTTTTTTCAACAGTTGCTGATTTTTCATCAGTAGTTGTTGCAGGCTCTTCAGTTGTTGCTTGGTCACTGCTTTCTTCAGTTGCTTGTTCAGCAACTATAGGAGAATCAGTTCTCTTTGAATAAGAGTAAATTCCTCCAGCGATAACAACAACAATGAGGATACTGATAACAATTCTCAGATTATCTTGAAACCATCTTTTCAATTCTTCAACTTTTGCTGCTTGTGTTTCGGGTGTGTATTCTTCCATGATTTTGTCACCTTCCTTTCTAGTTTACTTTCCAACGCTAAAAAGCCTTGGATTCAGTGGATTAATTGTCAAAGGGCGCTTTCGTTGAAGCTTAATCTCAATCTATACATGATTGAGACTTGTTCTTCCTTTAGTCTTTTCATTGTATCAGTGCCAAATTTGAGCGTCAACTAGACAAAAAGTCTGTTTTTTGGCGTAATAAAGCTTAAAATATAATTTGTATGGCATGCGTCATGCAATAAAAATAACATAAGTTGATATTAAAAGTTGTAATTATTAAAATTAAAATAAAAAATAATAAATTAAAATTAAGAAATTAAAAAAGTCATAAATTAATTCTTGGGTGGTAAAAATATTTTTATATTTATTTTAAAAAATAAAAAAAGGTTGAAAAATAATTTTTTAAAAAATAGTCTAATGATATATTTATAAATCGGAAATATTATTTCAAAGTAAATGTATAAATACATTGCAAGATAGTGCAGTAAAAATGGTATCAAAATGATGTGCCCCGCCCGCAACGCTACGCGTAGCGTTGCGGGCGGGTGTGGATAACTTTTTTGCATTGCTTTTTATTAAATACATACTATAATTAAGTTAAGGAAAAATAAATTTTCCAAAAACAAAAACATTCGTCGTTCGGCGAAATTAAAAAATAAAAATAATTTGCTTAGATAAAAATATTTAGCATTTCAAAATTGGTTTCACTTCTCTGGTAGGAAATATTTCTTATAAGTGAAGTGGAACATATCCGTTCTGCTTGATATCAGTAAAAGAGCAAATTTCTGAAAGGAGGTGTTTTCACATGGCAGTAAAAAAAGTAGCTAAAAAAGCAGCAAAGAAGACTGTAAAAAAGGCAGTTAAAAAAGTTGCAAAAAAAGCTGTAAAAAAGGCAGTTAAGACTGTAAAAAAGGCAGTTAAAAAAGCAGCTCCTAAGAAAGTTGCAAAGAAAAAAGTTGCAAAACGAAAGAAATAATCTATCTTGATTATATAAGTTTGTATTTTTTGACTTCATTGCAAGTTAAATTGTATCGACAAACTAAAACCCGCCAATTTGGCGGGTTTTAGTTTGGGTAAAAAAATTTTTTTCCGAATCTTTCTCTCCTCAGATGAGGAGAGACCCGCCTCGACTCGCAAAGACGATTGCTCGTCGATGCGAGGCGGGTGTCTCGATATAGAATCGGGACAGAGAGGTTTGAGAAAATCCAATGCTCAACCTCACCCCAACCCTCTCCTTATCTAAGGAGAGGGAGAAACATTGATAGTTACTTTGCATATCCGCCATTTGCCTGCAAGATCTTTTTTGAATTCCATCCGTGCTTTTGGAAGAATATTTTTGATAAGTTTCATTAGTGGCTGTTTTTGTTCCGGGCTTATTTCGAGAAAAATAGTAACTCGTAATTCGTAACTAGCAGCTAGTAATTTTTGAATTTGTTGTAATAGTTTTCCATAATGGGCAAGTCCTGCTTCGGCACTGTAAAGTGCTGACTTTGGTTCAAATTTTTTCACATCAATCGGCGCACTTTGATAGATCTCTTTGGAGAGATATGGCAGATTAGCAGTTATAATTAGCTTATTAGGCATTAGCTTTTTAGCTTTTAATAATGGTTTTAACAAATCTCCGTGGAGGAATTTAATTTTTTTATCAACTCCAATCAACTTCGCATTCTTTTTGGCAATTTTTAATGCTTCTTTGCTGATGTCGGTCGCAAAAAAACTATAGCCAGTAACTGGTAACTCGTAACTAGTAGCAAGTGTTTTTGCTATTGAAATAATGATATTTCCACTGCCAGTTCCAATGTCAATAATTATATTTTTTGCATTTGAATTTTTACTGATTACTGATTGCTGGTTACTAGTTACTAATTCAACAATCATTTCCGTTTCGGGTCTTGGCACGAGTGTATGCTTGTTTACTATAAAATCCAGTCCATAAAATTCCTTATGACCAACAATGTAAGCAATCGGTTCACCCTTCATTCTTCTGGAAATATCTTTCTTGATTTTTGTTTCTTGTAGTCTGGTTATTGTCTGTTCTGGATATGTTAAAACAAATTCCCTCGTTTTTTTGAGGGAATTTGCGATTAATATTTCAAGATCTAGAAAATCAATCTTATTTTTATATATCTTAGTAATCTCTCGAATGGTAAGCATTAGACCTGTTGCATTTTAAGCAACGATGTTAAAATTAGTTATCTTAAAAACAAACATAAAACCAATGATAAACGTCCAGCGAGTATTAAAAAGTCCAAGAACCATGTCTGCATTAACAGGTGTAACA
>Ga0209319_1001306_pt1 | contig 21182 bp, 42 predicted proteins | sample RifGroE2_FD_184000 | JGI IMG/M metagenome (GOLD analysis project Ga0209319, IMG submission 184000) | Groundwater microbial communities from Rifle, Colorado - Groundwater E2 (SPAdes) (version 2) | ecosystem: Environmental > Aquatic > Deep subsurface > Groundwater | place: Rifle, Colorado, United...
ATATGTATTGAAATAACAAATCCCAATCATTTTTATATTTATCAGATTCTTCTTCTTTTACTATTAAGCATTTACTACAATATTTTTTGCTATTTTTAATTGTTAATTCTTCTTTATTGAATAATTCTTTACATATATAACATTTTAACTGTTTTTGTTTTTTCTCCATAAAATAACCTGCCTTTTAGAAAATAAAGAGGTAGTTTTCTACCCCTTTATTTTTATAATATTATTCTTGATCCTCTAATTCTTCTAATAATTCTTCTAAATCTTGTTTAATTCTCATTAGAGGTTGGATTTGTTTTTTAGTTGATTCACTAACAGTAATATCTTCTCCAAGATGTTCAGTAACAATATCTGCATATTCTTCAAGTTTATCAAATTCTTCAAATCGTGCAAATAATTCTCCAATAGATTCTTTTAATTCTTCATGTGTAGGTTCTTCACCTTCATAAATTTCTCTTTGTGCTTTATAGTTAATATCATCTTCTTGACCAGACATTTCTTTTTCTTTAATTAAACCTGCAATAATAATCTTTTCTAAATTTTCTGCTGTAAAGTCTTCAATATATCTTTCTGTATAAATATTTCTGCATCGAGCAAAGAATTCATCTGTTTCTGCTAAATAACCACTAGAATGAATTGGATTTCCTTCATCATCTACACCATTTGATTTTAGATATACAATATAATCAGAATTATTACGCATTGGAGCAATATTTCTTTCATCACCTTCAATGACAAATTTTTCTTTTTCTTTATCATACTTTTCATGCCCAAGAAAAACCACAGTAAAACCAAGTTTTAATAGTTTATTTACCTGATTAAACATTTCATCTTGATATTCTTGCCACAACCCATATCCTTTATTGCCTGTTTTGATACTTGTTGAACCAAATTTCTCAGTTATGTAATCTCTACACCATCTACCCATAGTTTCCATTCCATCACAAATAATAGTAACCTGTTCTTGTTGAACAATTTTTGCCCACTTTTTACCACTTAATGTTTTTAAATGTCCTGTGAAATCGCTCCATTTACTAGCTTTTAAAACAATAGCACCACTAATACCATTTAATCCTTCCTCAAAGGGAATAAAAACTGGATTTTTAAATTTTGATGCTTGATAGGTTTTTCCTAAATCGTTATAACCATATATTGTAATTATTTTCCCTCGTAAATCTGTTGTGATTTTACTTACCTTTGCTTTATCTTTAAATGTTGTTTCAACTAAACTTAATAAATCATTTGAAATTGCCATAAATATGTATTCCTCCATTTTATTTTTATTTTGTTTTTAATTAATCAGTTATTTCTACTATGTAATTCATCATACTATTAAATACTTTAGATGGTATAAAAGACTTAAATTTTTCTGCTACCTGTTTAACAATTTTTTCTTTATATGTCTTATATACATTAAAAGCTTCTTCATAAGTTTTAAATCGTCCCAAACGTGTATCTTTGCCCATGCCATTTGCACATTTTGCTAATAATATTATTCTTTACAAATAAACTATTTATGGGAGATGGTACAAAACAACAAGTGTCTGGACTATAAATTCTATTTCCCTTTATTAAAATATCTTTATCTAAATTCATTATCTGCCCATCAATTTTATAATAATTTTCGTCATACCATTTAGCAAAATTCTGATAATTATGCCATTTTTCACAAACTGAACAGTCTGAATAAGCAGGATTTTTTCTTTGATACTCTTCAGCATAACATCTTCTTAGCATACCATGCCATGTATGATAAGCATGATTTACTTCTTTACCTTTATTATTACTTACTTTATATTTTCCTTCACCTATAAACCCAACACCATATACTGTCTTATCATATGGATTTGATACCTGTCCTGTTTTGAATTGAACATATTGGCATTTCCTTTTATACCCTTCAAATTGTACTGTAATATCTAAACTACTATTATACTCCACAATTTTCATTATCGAACCATTGGTATTATAATTCGTTTCACCTATTCTATTTTTACTTATTTGCTTTTTAAGTTTTTGCTCAATAATAAATCAACCTTCTTTTTATTGGTTGGTGTGTATAAATATTACACCAACCAATAATTTTATTAAATTTCAGATTAGAATTTAGGGCGTTCACGCCTAGTTGTATTTGTTTCTGATCCTTTATTATTTAATCCTTTTCCTTTTTTATTTTCGGGAGGTTCTTCATTTTTCTTATTTTCAATTTCAATATCTCTTTCAATTTTAGCCTTTTTAATAAGTTCTGGATCAAATTCTTTTTCTTCATCTTCTTGAATATCTGCACCAAGAATAATTAATTCATTAACATACTCTCTGTGTTCTTCAATTTTTGCTTTACCTAATGTGCCACCTTTTTTAGTTTTAATAATCTTACTTTGATAATTAATATTGCCCCATAATTCTAATGTCATACCTTCTTCAACAGAATTTAAAATGTCTTCACCAAAATCATATTCTTCACCTTCATCATCAATAATTGTCCCTGCAATAAATTCCATAGGAATAACTTTCCCACCATATACAGGTGTCCATCCAGAAATTATTGTTCTGCCAGTTTCTTCATCATTTTTTATTTCTTCTTTAACTGATGTAACATACATTTCTACATCAAAATCAGCCTTATAATCTTCAGATTTAATACTATTATCAATAGAAACAGTACCAAAACCTAATTCAATAGTAATTTTAGTTTTTACTTCCTCAGCTTCTTTAATTTTAAATATTTCCTCTTTAAAATGCGGTACAAAATCTCTATTACCGAATACTCTTACTTTAGTTACATTTTCTCGATCTTCATCATTCTTACAATCTGCAAGTGTTAATTGTTCTCCTTCAATAAATTTATTTAAAGTTTCAAAAACTTTTTTAGCTTTACCATCTTTATTTTTCTCTTTTACAAAAACCTTTATTTCTAATTCTGAAAATTCACCAGTTTTAACAATTAAAGAACCATTTATATAGTTACCATCTTTATCTTTATTAAACTTTAATTTATGTTCTTTAACTTCACCTATTAATGTAACATTATTGATACCTTGTCTTAATTCATTATTTGCCATATGTAATATTATCTCCTTTATATATGTATTTTTTATTTTATTATTCTTACTGACTTATTAACTTACTAATTACCTATTAATTCACCAAACCAAACCTTACTCCTTATTTTTCTCCATTATCACCACTCTCATTATAATCTTCATCATCCTCCTCATCACTATTATCAATCAATTTCAAACTTCCATCACTAATAACAACAATAGGCCATATTTCTTCACATTCTTTTTCGTTAGGCAATAATTGTATTTTTAATTTATCACCCTTTCCTTGTAATTTTGTGATTCTCCCTTTCTTTACTAATCCAGAATCAAGACAAAATTGTACTTGATTCCCTTCTGAAATAGTGAGTTCTTCACCATCATTGTCTAAAACCACAACTGATTTGTACGGGTTAACTTTAATTTCTACCATAAATAAATCATTTCTCCTTTTCATTTTAATTTTTTAGAATTTATAAAACTTGTTTTTTAATCCATGCTTATTATAACATTTATATTATCATTCTGTCAAGATAAATTTTATTTATTTTAATTTTTTACCTTGACAGAAATTAATAACTACTGAAAATTACTAATAAATTCTTAATTACTCAACAACACGACCAATTATCTTAATAAACTCATCTTCTCCTATAACTCTTATTCCATCTTTCTTAGCATTATCAACTTTACTGCTACTCTTTAAACTTCCTTCGATCAAGCAATCTAAACTCTTAGCATATCCTGAAGCAAATGTAGCACCTAAACCTTCAAGTAATTTTTTAAGTTCATCCTTCTTATAATTAGCAAATGTCCCAGTGCAATATAGTTTCTTTCCATTAAAGAAATTATCTGTATTCACTATTTCTCTCCTTTCTTCATCTTTAATAAATTCAATTATATAACTTAATTTAATCCACATTTTTCTTTCATTATTGTCTCTATACCAATTATGCAAATTTTGATTAGTAATTTCACCAGAATCCTGCAAAACTGAAAAATCAAATTCATCACATATTGCTTTCTCAAATGCAAACCAATCATTGTTAAAATATCTAGCAATAATTTTACTAGCACCTTTGCCAATCTGAGGAATACCAAGTCCATAAAGAAAATTTTGCATTTTAACTTTTCTGGATTTTTCAATAGATTTAATTAGATTGGTATAACTTTTACTTCCAAAACCCTCTAATTTAATAATTTGACTTTTATATTTGTCTAAATTATAAATATCATCAAATGTTTTTAACCAACCTTGATTAATAAATTTTTCTAGAGTTTTTTCAGATAAACCTTCAATATTTAAAGCATCTTTACTACATAGATGTACAAATTTATTAATTAATTTGGAAGAACAATATTTATTCTCACAAAATAAGAATCTTGCTTCTTTTGGTCTTTTAATAACAATATCTTCACCACAAGAAGGACATTTCATTTCAATTTTATATGTTCCTGAACGTGTTAAATTATCATCTACTTGGGGAATCACCCCGTTAGCACGATAAATTGTTAAAGTATCTCCAATACCTAATTGCAATTCTTCATAAATATCATAATTATGTAAACTTGCTTTTGTATTCATTGCACCATCCAAATCAACTTCATCATAAATAGCTGTCAAAGAAACCATACCTGTTCTTGTAGTATTTAATTTTATACTTCTGAATGTAGTTTCAAAAGTATCATCATTCCATTTTATGGCAAATAAAGATTTACTGTGATGTCCTGTGATTCCTTGTGTTTTACCATATTTAATGTCATTAAACTCTACAATTAAACCATCTGTAAGATATGGTAAATTTGGTATCATTTCTTTAAATTTATTAACTAATTCCTCTATGTCATCTTTCCCAACAAATTCATAATAAACTACTTCAAAACCTAAATTTTCAAGAAAATCAAATTGAAATTCTTTATAGTTAAAGTCTTTATCACATTTAACTATTCCAAAAGCAATGAAAAGTAAATTTCTATCCTTAGTAATATTAGAATTTAACTGCCTTGTGCTTCCTGCTGCTAAATTTCTGACACTTGAATATGGTTCTTCTCCTTTAGCAATTAATTCAGCATTAATTCTTTCAAAGTCTTTAAATGTTACTAATCCTTCACCACGAATTTCTAAATAATCTTTATAATCAATAGTAAGTGGTACATTGATAAATGTTTTTACTGCATGAGTAACGTCCTCGCCTTCTTCTCCTCCACCCCTAGTTATAGCTTGTTGAAGTTTCCCTTCATTATAACGTAAAACTAAGGTAAGTCCATCTAATTTCCATGACAAAACACATTCTTGATTATCCATAAATTTAATTACATCATTAATATCTTTAGATTTTTCAGCAGATAACATTGGTTCGGTATGTTTTACTTTTTTAAGAAATGGTAATACTTCACCTTGTACTTTTTGCGTGGGAGATGAACTTAGGATATAGTTTATTTGATTTTCTAAAAATTGAAGTTCATCATAAAGTTGATCATATTTTTTATCTGTGATGCTTGGTTTGTCTAATACATAATAATTGTAACAATGTTCTTTTAATTCTCTAACTAAATCTTTAATCCTCTGAATCTTATACATATGTAACCTCCTTTAAAATATTACTTACTAAAACTTCATATCCTTCAACTTTTGCAATTGTTTCTCTACATTAGCAATTTTTCTTTTTCTCATTTCTTCTGCATGTTTAATAGCAATTTCTTTAGTTTTATGCCAATCTTTACCTTCATTAATATAAGTTTCAGTTCTATTACCTATTATATAAATTAAACCTTCAACATTCGCATTATCTGCTTCTTTTTCTAATATTCCTTGCGTTAAAGCATATTTAGTAATCCATACTTTAAAACTCATAATCATTTCCTCCTTTAATAATTTTCTAACTCTTAATCCTAACGTATTATACCATTTATTTTACCATTATGTCAACTATTATTTTTTCATTCTTATAATATGCTTTCATATATTCTTCAGGTGTAAATCCACACTTAATCAAATAATTAATATATCCTTGTTTAATTTTTTCTTCTTCTATCTTAATATGTTTTATATATTCCATTGTTAAATCATCTGGATATTCTTTATTGATAGATTCTAACTTTTTACAAATATCATATGTCATGATTTTACTCCTTTCTATAAAAATATCACAACCAAAGAGGAATTTTGTCACTACATATAGTAATTATAATTTAATATATTACTATATGTAGTAAATCATTTATAATAACTTTAATATCCTATTTACTTCTTCTAAGTTAAAATTATAACTAGATTGATTATGATTAAATTGTATATAATCTAAATCTCCCTCACTACGACTATTCATCACTAATCTTCTTATACTTATTCCATTATATTTTGTAAACACATTAATTTTCTCAGTATTATTAAGACTTTCATAAAATAATTCTTTAAGCATAGATAGTGAACAATTCAATTTTAAATCATTTTTATAACTTTGATAAGATACTGATAATATACAATTCTGTTTTTGAATGTCCTCATAAATATTTTCAATGTTAAAATAATTTGTATACACTATAAATTCCTCCTTTTTAATTTCTATATGTATTTTAACATTATTTTATTTTTCTGTCAAACTAAATTCATAACGAAATTCATGTTATATTAAATTTAAAACACTCTCACATCTTCCCTTTTACAATAACAACAAATAGGCATAACATTATATTGTAATTCATTTAATGTTAAATTGCGATCAATATAAATAATTTTTGAACATCTCCAACCTCTTGAATTGTCTATCGGTTTAATCCAGACAAAATATCTACCATTTTCTAATATTAAATTAATTTCTTCTTTGCTCTTTCTAAATCTTTTTACATTTTCTTTATTTTGATTATATAAATCACTAAATAACGCATAAACCTTATCATAACTATTAGAAAATATACCAATATTATCATTATTAATAGGTGAATTATTATCTTCTGGGAACATATTTAATATGTAATCTGTAGATAGTAAATTACAGTCAAAATCCAATGCCTCATAATCAGAATAAGAATCTCTTAGTACATAAGCAACTCCATTTTTGTTTTCTATATTCATTGAACCATTGTCAAGATTTGTACCTGATATTTGATATTTATACTTATCTAATAACTCAATTAATTCTGTCCTAAATTTTAGAAACTTTATGTATTCTTTGTTCATTACCATATTAAATTCCTCCTTTTATGTAAATTATCAATTAAGGCTATCAAATAATTTCTATCTCTTATACCTGCTATAGTTTGACAAATCCATATTTTAACAACTTTATTTTCTTCTAAAGATAATTTACCCCCATTGTGTAGAAATTTCTTCAAGAACTTTTGGTAATAATCTATATTCATTTTTATTTTTTCTTATGTCAATTCCAATATTTAATAATTCTTTTTCAATTTGTTCTATATTATTTTGATATGTTTCATTTATTCTTTTTAATGTGTTATCGTTTTCCATAATTATTTTTCTCCAATTATATTTTTATTTTACTATTCTATTAACTAATATATAAACTTTCTTGAACTTTATCTATAGTATTTTGCAATTTCTTAAATCCACTATTACCTGATTGCAAATAAATATGTTTACTATAAATATTATTCGGAACATCATATGTATTATCTTTTAAACTTCTCTTACCATTAAAACTGAAAATATATTCACATTTTAAATTATTCAAATAATTAAAAAAATCATTAATATTTATTTCTCCAAAATACATTGAATCTGTCCCAAAATAGGGAGGATCACAATACATAAAGTCACCTTGTTTCGGAATAATATTTTTATAATCTTCACATATAAATTTTACATTATTTTTATTTAACAATTGTGACCATTGATTAATAATTTTTTCTAATGTTTTTGGAATAATACCTTTTCTAGTTAAATGATAACTAGAATTAAATTGACCTTTAGAATTAAATCTTATTAATCCATTTGTTGCAGTTCTACTTAAAAATAGAAAATTTTCTGCTTTGTGATATGTATTAAATTTATCTCTAACTTTCATATAATAACTTTTTCTAAATTGTATATCGTCTACTTGATTCATTTCATTCCACATAGTTTTATATGATTTTATTAGTGTTTCTGGTTCATCTTTTATCATTATCCATAAATCTATGAGATATTTATTAAGATCAGAACATATATATTTATTTACTTTAATATTGCTATTTAATAATTGAATTAATACTGAACCACCACCTACAAATGGTTCATAATATGTATCTATTTCTTTCGGAAAATAATTTAATATTTCTTCTGCTAAATACCTTTTGCTCCCTGTCCATTTTATTACTGGTTGAAATTTAGATATGATTATTCCTCCTTTATTAAATTTCATGACAAATTCTTTCTTTTGTTATGAAATTTATATTATACTTTTGTTTTACCTATATAAATACTTACAAATCCTTATGTATTAAGGGTTTGTTGATATTATTATGGGTAAAAATTAAATATATTACGTTGATGCGTAATTTTACCCATATTGTGACAAAACCGTTATTTTGTTATGATATTTATATTATGTTTTTATTTTATGTATATAAATACCCTCTAATCCTTATAATATAAGGGTTTATTGACATTATTATAGGTAAAATTATATTTATTACGTTATTGCGTAATTTTACCTATATCATGACAAAAGATTGCTTTTATTCAAACTTAATTACAACTTAATTAATCATTTTATAATCATCTGATAACATATAGGGTAAACTTTTTGATTTAAATAAATTTCTATTAAGTTTTTGACTATCTGCATTATATTCTTGTGTAATTTTTTGATACATCATTTTATAACCTTCTATATTTTGTTGAAGATTAGAATAGTCACCACGAACATCTTTAGGCCACTTAGTAGCATCATTTCCATAAGTATCTTTTAATGTTTGAATTGCTTTTTCAGTGTTTTTAATATTTATTGCTTGCATCTTAGCACCTTCATATTTATTAAAGAATTCTTCATAATTAAATAGTGCATTATCTGCATTAATAGTTTTATCTACAACATCATGTGCTGTTTGAACACTATTACTTGCTACATGTCCTGGTAATGTGATTATCCCTAATCCTGCACCAATAAAACCTAAACTAAATAGTATTACTAATCCAATTAATAATATTTTCATAATATATCACCTTATCCTTTCTTATTTTCTTCTTGTGCAGATTGATCGATTTCTACTGAAATGGTTCCATAATTCAAATCAATTTTATATGGTACTGGTGATAAGAAGTAATCTCCTCTATGTTGATGATAACGTCCAGCAGGGTCAAACCAGAATATATAAACATCACTTGATCCATAAGCACCAGTTTCATCTGGTAATATTTCAGAACCTCCACCATCATAATAAGTTTCAGGAGTTAATCTTTTATTGCCACTTGTTACTTTTCCAAGTACAGGAAATCTACCAACAACTCTACCAGCAGACATTGGATAAATCCATTGAAGTGTATTAGGATCATTAGTTACTTTAAGACGTTTAACAATATTTTCACGTTCAAGACTACGTTTAAATTCTGGAACTGGTGTTTGTTTCATAACATTCATTGCTTGAATAGATTTATCTTCCATTTGTTGATTTCTTACTTGTCTAGCTTCGTTAACTTCACAACCAACCAATCCAAATAACATAGTAGATACCATAGCAATACCCAAAATTACTTTTTTCATAATAATTCCTCCTATTTTAATTTATTTTATAATCATAATAAATCAGTAGTTTTATAATAATATTTTCCTATATGTAGTATAATAGAATTACATTACATACTATATATAGTATGTATATTTTTATATTACACTTTTAATCCTATTCATTGCAATTTTACAATATGGTTCTTTATCTGTATTTAATAATTCAATATTAATCCATTCTAAATTATATCCTTCTTCTTTATTTAATTCTTCACAACTTAACCCATGTGTTCCACTTCCAGCAGTTATATCAATTGTTTTACCGTCAATAGGAGTAACTAATTTTATTAACCATTTAATTAATGCTTTAGGTTTAACTGTAACATGAGTATTACCTTCACCTTTTTCTTTTTTAGTTGCTTTAGGACAATAATAAAATGGTGTAAAATCATCTGCATCAATCTTTAAGAAATACCTACTTGCACCACCAACATCACCTAAACCACCTGCATTAGCAGATAATTCTTCATTTTTATATTTACCATATACACTATCTCCTAAAGCACCTTTACTTTTATCTCCTTTTCCTCCTGTTGACTTACTAATACCACTTTGACTATCTAATATATCTCCCATAGAAGAATCAAGAATAATATTAGCAGGGAATCTTCCTATCTCATTTGCTGGCATTGATTTATCTTCAGTATATGCGCCATATATTTTATTTTCACTATCTGAATAGTTAGTTGTTGGATTTTTAGATGCTTTCGCATTAATAATATCTTTATCTACTTGTGAAGTAGGAATCCTACAAGCATCAATATTCATTGCACCACATTTATGTATATTTATATTATTAATATATGTACCTTCTAATGGTTTTTGAAAAACTGTAATAGGTTCATGTGCTGGTTTTAAACCTGAAGTCTTCCATCCGTCCCATTGCTTTGCTTGATCAGTTGATGGTTCGGTAATATCTATTTCTTTTTTCATTTTAGATTCACCATTATTTAATTGATAAATACCACTATTACTATCACTACCAATCCCATCATTTCTTTTCCCAACAATTTCTCTTTCTGCTTCAAATCTATCAATAATCCAATCAAAATCATTATTTAATGAAAGTAATTCTTTTAATTTATTCCAATCTTCTTTATTTGGTACTCTGTTTGTATTTGGAATTGTTGATTCCCACCAAGTACATCCTGCAACATATCCAAATATTTCATTTAACTCTTTTAAAGTATACCCTTTTTCTTTTCTTCTCTGTTTTATATATATTGCCATTTTATATCTTTCTTCAAGGCATCTCCCATTTTGCTTATCAAATAGTTTCCCTATATCCTGATTCTTCGGAAATCCAGTCCCATAAATCCAGTCAATTTCTTCTACAATATTAAAACCTGCATCCTCAAAAGCACATTTCATTCTGTGATTTGTCTTAGGATGGCCGAATATACAAACATAACCTCCTGGTTTAATTATCCTATATAATCCAATTGCTCTTGTTTTACACCATTTATAAAAATCTCCTGTATTATCCCATTTCTTACCCATAAATTTTAAATCATAAGGAAAATCAGAAATACCACTATCATATGTATTGTCTTTTATTTTCTCCATTATTTCAATATTATCACCTTGAATAAGTTTACCATTGTCTGTTTTATAAATTAATTCCAATATAAAATTACCTCCGTTTTTATTATATTTCGTTATAAAACTGCGATTTCATTATGATATTTTACTATATATAGTATGCTTTATAATTTTAGCATACTATATATAGTATATGTAGATTTATTTTTATATTAATTATTTTATCCTCTACTAATTTCTCCATAATCAAACTCTAAATCATCAATATCCAATTTCAATTCATAAAATTTATTAAATTCTTGTATCATATTATTTTTTATTTGTGTTAATGTTTGACTTTTTAAATCACTTTCATATAAATCTTTGCCTATATAATAAACATCTCCACCTTCACCAACTACTACTGTTAAATTACCTTTTAGTGAAATTTCTTCAACATATGAATCTTCATATTGCTCTTCTACTGTTTCGTAAGACATATTGTTTTCCATTAATACTTTTTCTTCTAATTCTTTATTTTTAAGTTTTATACATATAAAACTACTACTTGAACTATTCGTAACAAAATCTTGGCGTATTTTCATATATATTATTCTCCACCATTATAAATTTCTTTAAGATATTCATTAGGGATATGATTCGCCAACCACGCATCATCACCTTCAGAATCTCCTTCATTCGTCCATTCAATAAAAGATGCTTTAAAATAATATTTATCATCTTTTAAAATATTATCGGTATCTTCTTCAATATAATCTAAAATGTCATGATATTTTGTATTTTTAATTTTATCTCCAGATTCTATGTATGTTTCAGCAAGTCTTAATCCATACTTACCAAACTCATCTTTAAGATATTTTTTTAATTGATTATTATAGTCAACTTCATAAATTACCACAAAACTTGAACTACTTGAATTTGTCACAAAATCATTTCTAATTTTCATATTCAACCTCCTTTAATCACAATACCCATATTCCCAAGGTATATTATATTTTTCTGTGAATATTTTTCTTACTATATCCCACTCAAATCTAATCGTACAATTATTATCTATTACATAATATTTTTCTTCTATCTCATTTTTATCTTTATTATTGTCTTTTTCTATCTGAATCCAATAATTATAATTATCTTCTTCAAATGCCTCAGATTTATCTTTTATAAATAATCCAATATTACCCTCGCTATCATTTAATACTGTTTCTGGTTTATACCAACTTAAAATCTCTTCATCTGATTCATCATCCCATCTACCTTTTCTAGATTCTAAATAAAATTCTCTTAACACTGTATTTATTAAAAAATCATAATCAACATCTTTTGTAGATATAATAAAACTACTTGATGATGAATTAGTTACAAAGTCTGTGCGTATTTTCATAATTATTCTCCCCATTCTACTATATTATTTGGGATACCAATTTTTCTTAAATAACTTTCCATATCAAAATTATCCATAAATACTCTACCTTCAATTTTTGATTCATCTTCATATATACTCCATTCAAAATCTAAATCATGAGTACATAGTTTTTTATGATTATATATTTTATTAATTTGTTTTTGTGTTAAATACTTTTTCTCTATGATAAAACTAGAACTACTACTATTAGTAACAAAATCCATTCTAACCTTCATATAAATCTTTCTCCTCTCTATTACATAATACAATTTGTCTTTTAATAGGACACCCACCAAAACAATTTAATTTATCTTTACAATTTGGGCAAGAATTTTTAAAATAACTTCTGAAATTATCAAATTGTTTACTATTCCAAGCATTTTGAATTGTATCATTGTTAATATCATATGCCCATTTTAAATCTTGATTATCAAAAGAGCATGGAATCATTTGCATGTTAGATGTAATATAAGCACTCCAACGTCCAGCTTCACAAGTATCAAAACTATCTTGATTAAGATTATTTGTCAAATTAATTAATGCAGGAATATTGCAAGAGTCAAATCCAATTTTAAAATCAAATTTATTAGTATCTATGACATTGTAAAACTCTTTTACTCGCTCATCCTTAATATCAAGTACATTTTCTTCTTTACCAAGCCCCACAGGTTTATGTAGTAAAAATATAACTGCATTAATACCTTTAGGAAAACTATTATTATTATTATTATTCAATCTTTCAATTGCTTCATCAATACTATTATTACCTAATACGTAATGAATATTTGTTTTGATACCTGCTTTTAATAACATGTTAATTGCCTTATAAGTATGTTCTTGTCGATACCATGAAATAGCTACCGCACCACAATATTGTTTACATATTCTAATAATATCATCAGTAAATCCTAATCCTGAAGAAGTAAAGTTAGGTACTATATTATTATCTCTACAATATTTAACTATTTCTTCAAAGTATTCATGTTGGTCTACGTCACCCCTCCCTCCTAAAGCTAATTGATAAGTTTTTCCTTTACATTCATCAACAATTTTCTTAAAATTATCTAAAGTCATATTTGGATTATGTGTTTTTAAACCATTTTGATAACATTGCACTCCAGATTTAATACAAAGTCCTGATAAACCATGTTTGCAATGTCCCATGATACCTACATCAATTAATTCTGGATATGTAGTCATAAATGGATCAATACCTGTATCTTCACCTTTTTCATTTATAACACCTGTCCTTACGTAAAATCCTGTTTTTGGATTAAATATTGAAATAAATTTATTTTTCTTATCAATTTTTTTAATCATATCGCACCTCTTTTTATTATTTTAGTTCATTATTATTTTATTATTCTATAGTTAATTTGTCAAGAAAAAAGAAAATATTTGAATAAAATTATCATATAATCCATCAATAAATTTTTCTCTTTCTTCTTTGTTCATGTCTTCAAATCCTAAATACATAATTATTCCTCCTTAGATTTATCACTTTTAATTTAAAATACTCCAAACATCCTCAATAAATATCCTACAATTGCTACAGGAATACTAAATTCACCTGTAAATAATCCAATCAAAACACTTGCCCACATTGGGATAGATTTGCCAAACCAAGATAAAATTTCAATAACAGACCATGCACCTACTGTAATATTGATTCCTACTATAAAAATAAAAGCGATTAAATAACCCATAATATTTTCACCTCCTTTATTTTAATATTTGCATAAAATTATCCTCCATTTATTCAATTATTTTAAATCTATTTGCTCTATATGCACGTTCTTTACCATCATCACATACTATATCAATCATTGGATAATCTTCGTATTCATCATTATACATGTTAAGTATTTTGTATTCTTTACCTATTGTTAATACATTTCTCCAAGTATAACTATTATCATTACATATTGCTATCATAACTTTTCCTCCTTAAATATCAACATAAAATTCAGCATTTATATTAATACTATATCTAGTATTTTATTAAATATATATTACTAGATATAGTATTTTCTACTCTAAATTTATATCAATATTTTTAATATTTCTTGTCTATTCTCAATTATAAAATTCATTACGTCATTTGAATTAAAATCATATACATGATTATTTTCTTCAATAAAATTTAACAATACTAATGATATTTCTTTTTCATCTTCAATAATTTCATACTTACTTATTTGCTTGGGAATAATTCCACCTTGAATATATTTCCCACCAAAATATACATTTTTATCATTTTCATAATTAAGCAATTCTTCAATTTCTAATTTGGTAGAAACTATACTATCTTCTAATTCTCTATTTCTAAATATATCAATTTCTTTAAGTTCTGAACCATCCTTCATTTGTATATTAACTCTTATAGTTTTCTTTTTTATAATAAATTCCTCCATTTAATTTATTTTTAATCTATATTTATTTTATCATTCTATTACCAACTTGTCAACTATTATTTTCTACAATACCTTTAATTTACTAATTTATTTTAATAAAATACTCAATACTTGATACTTCATTCCCTATTATAGCAACAACTTTATCATCGTGATCTATTAAATTAAAATGTGATATTTTTATTTCATACTGACTTTTTGGCATTATATCATTAATTAAATCTTTAAAATTAAAATCACATTTAATTTTATATTCTTTGCCATTTTTCATACATATAATATAGTTATACATAATAATTTCACTCCTTTATATTAATTCACAACAAAATATAAATTTGGTATTTAAAATCTTAATTATCTTCATACAATTCAAGATATTCTTCAAATGTACATTTACGTATAGGCTTTATATTTTCATAACCTATAAAATCTATACAAATATCCTTACTTCTCCAATCATTAATTGCTTTAACACTTATCACTTCATATATGCCAAATTTACCACTTTTCATTTCTAACTTTACTTTTTGACCTATACTTTCTGGATAGTAAAACTGTGAGAAATAAATATAATAATCATTACATTTACCATTCATTTTTCTTTTATAATATTTGTAATGTGCTATGTACTTTCTCAATCCATACTTTATAATATGACTAATGATTAATTTTAATATATTTTTCACTCCTTTCTATTATTTATTAATCTGCCCCTAAAATCATTCCTACTTTTAATGTTATTTCTTCAACTAAAATATCCTTTTTAGCTATATTATTCATTAAACTTCTATGTTCTGCTAAAGCAATTCCTTTTGCTTGATTAACATTTTCTGCAACACAGTATACTTCTCTATATGCTACTTCATTCCACCATCCAGGCAATTCATTAATATCTTTACGATATACTCTGAAAACTTTCAAATTATTTTACTCCTTTATCAATTAATTCACAAACCGTATCATTATCACCATGATAATATTTCTCTACTTTTGGCTAATGTAATTTATTACAATGATAACAATACCAATAACCAAAGTGTCTTAATATTCTATATTTTTTACCATAAGGATGATATTTAAATAAATTTTTTATTGTGCTAAACATTTTTATTCCTTTCTTAATAATTATAAACAGCATAATGTATTTTAAGTAATGCTCTATTTGTATTAAAATGACCTTCCATTAAATTTTCTAAATCATCATATTTACCTTTAAGCATTTCTGATACAATTTCATCAACTAATTCAATAAATTTGTGTTCTTCTAAATTTTTAAAATAATTAACTGCCATTTCGTGATCTACTTTAATTTCATTTTTCTTTACATAAACTTCATCGTTTAGTGTTATTTCTGTCATAGCGGTGTTCTCTTTTTTTGATTTTTATTTATTATTTATTTCTGATATTATTATATTATTATTCTGTTACAATGTCAAGTATTTATTTTAATATTTTATCTAAAAATCCATCACCTAAATTATTTAATCTATCATATAATACTTTTAACATTTCATTTTTCTATCCCATAAAAAGAATCATAACTTAATAGATAATTTAATAAATCTGCTTTTTTATTTACAATAGTATGACTTTCTATTTCATTTATTCTACTTATTTCTACTAAGTCAATAAAATATTCTAATAATTCTATTAATTTATTAGCATGATTTTCATGATGTTCACTTTCATAAATCATATTTATTCTGCTCCTTTAATATTAAACTATTTTACCATACATTTCAATGCTTCCAATGCTAATTCATATGCTTTAACTAAATGTTTTCTAGGTTTAAAATCACCTTTTGTATTACCTAAATCTATTTGTTTTTGAATTAATTCTATTGCTTGTTCAATAGTCATATTATTAATTTCTTCATCTGAACTTTTCCAATTAATCTGAGTATCTTTCAATAATATCATAAATTATTCCTCCATTTTGTTTTATAAATACCTGCACTTTATTTCTTTAAAACTATTCTTTTTAACATTTTCAATATACTTATCAAATAAATCATATAATTCACTAATATTTTTAGGTTGAATTTCTAATCTAAAATATTTTTCTGAACCACCTGTTTCATGCCAAGTATAATATATTTCACCTACTTCACCAGAAATTAAATCATTGGGATAATCACCATAAAATAGTTTGTGAATACTTCCTGTTTCACCTAAAAATACAACACTTTTTTGCGTTTTAATAACAATAACTTTATCAATAAATTTTGTATATTCTTTATTCATAATTTTATTTATCTCCTTTTAATATATTATGTTAAATTGATGGTTTGATATTAATTTAATAAATATCGTCAGACATATCATATTCAGAACCTTTATATAATTCTTTCACCTCAGAAATAAAAACGCATTCTTCTTGATAATATTCATCTTCATTATTTTCTATATCTTTTTTAATATCCTCATATTCTTTTATAGCATCTTCTTCTTTGGTAAATTTATATATTCTTGGATAGTATGGTTTATCATGACTTACAATCCACATAATTTTCCTCCTAATAATGTAAAATTGATAGATTCATATTAATTCAATATCTTACTACCTAAATAAACAATCTCATTTTCTTCAATAAATTTATTCATATCATTTTCGTTTCTAAACTTTTGATAGAATATTTCATCTTTAAGATTAGCATAAATTAACATTACCATATTTTAATTCTCCTTCTTATTATTCAACACAAAACGAGTATTTTGTCATAATTTACAAACTCAGTAATATCAAGGGTTTGTAGCATGTTTATTTTTCATAAATTATTAAAATTCACACTTTGAGGTATCAAAATCATCAAACTTCTCAATTTCTTTGGTATAATCTCTAAAATCATTAATTGGTTCAGTATTAGACATATTTATCATTTTATTAATTTGAATCATATAATTATTTAAATCAGTTTTTATTCTATCTATTAATTCAATTCTAATATCTTTAATTTTATCCTTATCTAAAATCCAACATGTATATCTTATACTTTTTGTGTCGTTAATATAAGCATCATTAGAAATAACATCTATTTTATCTTTATTAATTCTTTGTTTATCTAATAAAATATAACATTTCAATGTTTCTTTACATTCAAATTTCTCTGCTCTAAACCTAAACATATCTTTCCATAATGTCATTGATAATTTATATATAAACATAATTAAATTCTCCTTTAATTAAATTTTAGTCTGGCAAATAATTTTAGAAACAGGAATATATTTTTGTATAATATTATCCTATTATTTTAAGAAAAAGGTATTAAATTTTTTATTTCTTTAACTGCTTTATAACTCTTAGATAATAACGAATTATCAGATAAAAATTTAAATCCTTTTTCTGTTATTTCTGCAAATCTAATATTATATTCTATTATATCATCTCCTGGGATTTTTAATATATTCTTCAATAAATCCATTTCATCCATCAATCTTATGATATTATCCCAATATGTTTGACTTATTTTTAATGTTTGTGGCAATACATTATTTAAATCTAAATTTTCACCAATAAAACTTTTCTCATATTCTTTTAAAATTCTATAAATAATTTTCTCTTTTGATTGTTTAACCATAACATAATCTTCCTTTCTTATTAAATAATTATTCCAAGTGTACACTTTATATAGTTACAAATCAAATTTCAATGTCCCACATTTTGGACATACAAATACATCTTTACGATTATCAATTATATCACTTTCAAATTCTACTTTCAATCTTAAAAAATCTTCGTCACCTTTAGTATGAGTATTATCTGATTCATGCTCATATCTAATTTCTTCATACTCATAACCACAAATACATGACATATTATATTCCCATACAATTTTATTCATAATTATTCTCCTTATAAAATATTCACTAACATTCCTGCATACATTTCGTCATTAGGTCTATTATCTAAATGCCATTGTTCATATTCTTTCAATTTAAGAATATCTTCATTTGTTGCTTCGTATAAATGAAATATTCCTGTTTCTAAAACATTACAAGAAGGTGTTGAAAATTGAACAATTGAATTTAATGTTCCATTATTTGCACTAGTTCCTTTTAAAGCAACGATCCTACCATATACATTTTTATTGAAAGTAACAGGTTGACCTAAATAAGTTTTATTTAACATTATTTGATTTCTCTCCTTTTAAAATATAATTAAATTATACCTACTTAAACTTATTAAAATCATAATATTCAGGTACATCAATCCAATTTTCTGCTTCTTTCACAGCACTTCTTACTAAAGATAAAAATTGTCTTCTATTTTCATCCTTTCCACCTACTTCAATTAATCTATTTCCATTATATACTGCTCTATTAGTTGCAATAAATAATGCATTGATTAATTTTTCTATAATTTGTTTTTCATTCATAATAGATTACTCCTTTTCTCAATATTAATCAATTACATAATTTACAAACTTTTTATAAATTCAATATTATCCTTAATAAAATTAATAATCTTAATTTTATCTGTCCAATTCATATTTACCATCCTTTCAAATAACTTTTTCTCTAATTGTTCGTCTAAAGATAAATCATTCTTATTATAATTAAATTCATAAAACTTTATCACATTTTTGGATTCACTTGGCATATACCATCCACCAAAATGTTCTACAATTTTTTCAATAACTTCATAAGAACATCCGTTTGCACTTAAAGTAATACAATTAGTTAATTCTTCACTTTTTGTTTCATTTTTATAATCATGATTATCCATAAACAAATGTAAACTTCTTTTTTCTTCTTTGTAACTAAAATTAATATAACTACTTTGGTCACTATAAATTTCTACATTAGCGTTAATATCATAATTTTCTTTAATAAAATAATACATCTCAAAAGTTCTAATATTAGTTTTTAAAATTCCCACTGTGCAAATACTCATATAATTTTCCTCCTTATTTTCATTTACTCCACAACAATCATTTCTTTTAAGTCCCTAATATAAATACTATCATAATTATTAAATATAATTTGTCTGCCTACTACATCAACAATAGTATTGCTTCTTGGAAAGAAATAACCTCTACCTGTTTTATCAATATCAACATTACATAAATATTCTACTTTCTTTCCTATTAATAATTTTGCTTCTTTATTATTATTTGGTTTAATATTTTTACCATTTAAATACATATGATTATCTCCTTTATATATAATATGGCATATTACCCAATCTTCTTCCTATAATCTCTCTAACAAATTTCTGCTCCCAATCTATAAATCCTATCGGACGTTTTGTGAATTCATAATTTTCATTTATAAACATTTCATACTCATTAAATATAAAATATATTTCATCAATAGATAATTTACCTCTGGATATTAACACTCTTAATGCTTGAATAATATTACTTGTAGAAACTTTTATGATTATATCTCTTGAATCATTTTTGCATAATAGATATTCATTTATTATAAACTGTGCATTTTCAAGTAAATTAAAATCTGAATACGAGTTGCCTTGTTCACAGTAGATTATTTTAAGCATAATATATCTCCTCCTTCATCTCCATAAATGTTTACAAACATTACTATACAATTCAAAATCCACATCTTTTATACTATTAATATAATTTTTTATAGTTTTTACATCTAACTCAAATATTTCACTTGTTGTTTTCAAAGTCAATCTATCACTAATAATAGTTTTACAAAGATTCAATCTCTCTTTAACATTCTTCATCTTCCTTATTCCAGAACGTGTTTTGATAGATTTAAGTTTATTTAACTCTATCATATCTAATACCATTAAATATAATTCAGGATCATTACATTTAACATAATTATGGAATAGATAATGTATAGAACGATTACTAGAATCAAAATGTATTCCAGTTTGTTTCATAGTACTTCCACAAATAAAATATTCACAAATTTCTTCATAGATATTGTTTAAGTTTTTCAATAAATGTTTTTGATATTTTTCTTTTCTTTCTAGTAAACATTTTTGAACTTTTATATATAATTCATAATCAATATCTTTAATCATTTCAGCATAATTAGAAACTGTTTTAAAACTAATTTCAAATATATC
>Ga0209319_1001307_pt1 | contig 21176 bp, 52 predicted proteins | sample RifGroE2_FD_184000 | JGI IMG/M metagenome (GOLD analysis project Ga0209319, IMG submission 184000) | Groundwater microbial communities from Rifle, Colorado - Groundwater E2 (SPAdes) (version 2) | ecosystem: Environmental > Aquatic > Deep subsurface > Groundwater | place: Rifle, Colorado, United...
TTCATTACGGTATCTCCACCATCTCCATAAACGCCGCTTCCACTAGCATAAATTATTGTTGATACTCCATTAATCCTCATTGCCTCTAAAATACAATGTGTTAAATAAGTGCCTTTCCAGAAATCAATAGATGGTTCTGTTATTGCCTTACTAATATCAGCATTAGACGCTAAATGATATACAATATCGCAATTTTTCATTGCTGTTATTAGCGATTCCGAATCTTCAATGTCACCTATTATAATTGATAATCTAGGATCAGGTATTACATCGGTTAAAAATTCTAATCTTCCAGACGATAGATTATCATAAACAATTATTTGGCAATTAGGTTCACATTCAAGAATTCGATGAACTAAATTACTTCCAATAAAACCTAATCCACCCGCAATAAAATATTTTACGCTCTTCAGACTCATAAATCAATCTCCATATGACACCCATTAGGAACAACATTGAAAAATTTTGAATAATCCACTCGAAAACCTTCTTCATATAATAATAACAATTCAGAACTGTTATATTTATCTTTCATAGAGTATCTATTTGTCAATGCTGTTTTTTGTACCCGATTTGCCGGATTCGAAAATGCTTTCGATTTATTAAAACACATAAGATACGGCTTTCTAATAAACCGATTTAAATTAGCATAAAGAACAGATTCTAAACTGTTTGGATTTGAAAAATTATTATTTTTTAGAATAGGCAGAATGTCTTTCGTCTGATATAAAGAAGAACTTACTTCAAGAGCATAAGCAAAATCAAGTTGTGCTTGCGTCCAATCATAAATAACAAAATTTTCTTCAATGTATTTAATAGGTGGAATGGGTTGGTGGGCATTTAAAGGATAACAATAATGAGTATTCTTTCCTAACCGCAAACTACAACCCAATGCGTTCTTATGAATTTCAAGCAATTTTATAATTTTTTCAATTGAAAATGTACCACAAAAAAGTGTATCGTCAACTAAAAACAAAACCTGTTTTTTATCTTTTAAAGCATTTAATAAATCCGCTTTAAAATTATTTTCTTTTATGAATTCGGGATAAGGATGTTCTGCTTGTAAAATTTGATATGATAATGCATGTTCAGCATCGTAAGTATAAATAATTTTAATCTCTGGTAAATCTGTATCTTCATTAGCTTTATAAAATCCATTCAAATTTAAGTCCAATTGTAAAGCTCTATTTCTAGAGAAAATTATTGTAACTATATCTGTGTTCAAAGTTATTATCCTCTTAATTTATATATTTTACACAAATATTCCTTGCCCCCAGGAATATTGTCGGTCGCCCTGTGCAATGCAATTTAGCTATTGCAATATCATTTCTCCTCCAAAAAATCCCATTTTACAGAATTCATCAGCCTCTTGATCAACTACAATTTGATTGTTGTTATTAAGCCAAATTATGCCATCATACTGCATGGATATTGATCTAGCCATTTCTTCAATGCTTTCTTCGATAACCGTTCCCATTTTTTGTATATTCTCCTTTTCAAATAAATGATGATGTTACATTCATATTATAAATTGCGATCACATATTATGTATTATATATAGAAGTTGATTGAATGGCAGCACCTATAGAACATATAATATCAAATTTCACATATCCTGTCAATACCTAATATAAAATCCGTCCTATCAAATCTGATAGAACGGATTTTATATTTTCATAATTTTATGCTTTTATTTTGCTTATTTAATAAGCTTCAAGACCTTTTGAACATTTTTTTCATCGTCTAGAAAACGAAGAATTTTACCTATATTGCCTGTTTCTTCATAAACTCGAAACCAGCGTAGTTTTGCACCAGCATCATAAAGTTGATTAGTATCGAGCATTTGACCTACCATATTGGCTTTCAATTCGGGTAGATCAATGATACCCACGCGTTTTGCAATTGACCCTAGGCGATAAGGTAAAATACCAACAACGCTCTTACCCTGAATTTCATTAGGATAGGCACGACTCTTTACATCACCGAATACTCCATTTTGGCGTAACCACTCAACATTAGATGGGTATTTAGTAATAATCAATGCTTCTGATTTTTCAAAACCTGTAACGATTTCACTTTCAATTTCTGTTTCATCACTTACTGAAACCATATCTTCAACAATAATTGTGCTATCCACTTTTCCATTTCCTTTTTTATTTTTATTCTTATTTTTATTGTCAATTAGAATTTCTTGTTCTAAGTCGGATTTAGTTTTGGGAACAACCGTTCCCAAAAGAGTACTACTTTTATTTCCTAAATGAGGCGCTTTTAATCCTAATTTTTTAGCCTTGATTTGAGGTAGAATTTCAGTTCTAATATTTAATTTTTTAGCTTCTTCTTCGGCTGAAATAGCCTCAACTTTATCGCTATAAGGCCCGACAAATCTTGTAATTTCTTTTTCTTCATCTGTTAGTCTGATATAATAATTAGCCATTTTTTTCTTCCTTTTTGTTTATGCTATTACTTTTGTTGATACCAATAATGCTTATACCTGTATTAATTTTCAATGTCCCTCCTATGGATTCGATATTTATTGTCATAGATATTATATATCTTTTTTATCAAATGTCAATAGCCAATTTTATTATTAATTATTTTTTAATGTAAAAAACCACCTTTAAAGATGGTTTTTTACATTAAAAATTTTATTTAATTATTCTTTATTTACTTCTGGCCCATTCAACAATGGTATTTGCGGCAGTAGTCATGGTATCGGCCCGATTTCCAAACAATACACTATAACTAGATGGTTTCTTAGTTACCCTGAAATGATTTTCATATTGAGTAACAGCATTGAATAAATCCCAACCAGTATTACCAGTAATTGCAATCCCCTCACCGCTATACAACCGAGTTACTACATCTCGATCACGAGTTGCCTTTTCAAGAGCAGATGCATATCGTTGTTCTCGTGATTCTCGCAAAATAGCGGGATAATCCTCAGGAAGAGGAGTAGGGTCAGGGTAAATCTTTGTAAGAAGATTATTTAGAGATGTGGAATTTCGGATAGCCTTCCCACACATAGTATTAAAAAGTACACTTGCAGATTCAGAGTGTCGGAGTGCCCTTTCCTGAACGTGAGCCATCCACGCGCCTAACTCCATACCAAGATTACTTGAATTATGCCTTCCCGAATACACTTTCCCCTTACCAGTTAGTTGATAATTGTTCATCTCACCTTCAGAAACAGCCATAACATATGTATTAGCACATACTACACGAACACTTACCACGTATAGACTAGCACCAAATTTTCCGTCATAACCAACTGCCACAAATCCAAAAAGAATAATTTCATCCCCGTTTACATCAAAACCTGGAAGTTTCCAAGTTAGAAACAATTTTTCCCCGTTTCCCAAAAATCCAAGAGTTTCAACGGGTTGATTGACATTTAGATCAAAACTTTCCATAACGTCAATTGGTTGAAGAATCTTGTAGTTTTTCTTAACAAATCCTAGAGCCACTTCTTGGGGATCACTAGGAATAGGAGAACGAATAATAGCAAAATCTCCAACTTCTTGCATTACGTCATTAATCATAATTTGAACGGGACGCTTCTCATAAAAAACACCTTCAATTACACTTCCTGCCTCTACCGCACCCATAGGAACAGTAGAAACATAAGCATCCTTGTGCCAAGGAAGTTCATTGAGAGAATACATGGTGGACATTAGATTTGCGGGCATTTGAAACTCCTTTTGTATAAACTATTTATTTTTATCGAACAGATAAATATATTGTAGCAGATTATTTAAAAATGTCAAGCGTTTATTGCCACCAATTTTCATCAATTTTTTTCGAAAAATATAAAACTTTATTTTTGGGAAAAAACAAGAGACAGAACCATCCATATTCCAAAAATAATTATTGCTATAGAAACAACAACCGATAATATTTCTGGTATACCAATGTCTGCAAATATAATAAGGCTATCCAAAAACCTACAAATCAAACAACAAATTAAAACCATGAAAACAGCAAGAGCAAAAATATATAAAATCATAATTTTTTAATTGCCAATTCCATCTAGAAATTCTTGCATTTCTTTTTTAAATTTTTGAATATCTTCTTCGTTATCGATTACAACATCATAAAGTTCATATTCTTTTCCGCGAATCACATACCAAATTGCTTTCAAACGACCTTTTAGAATGCTCAAAACTGAATTTTGATTAGCATAAAAACCCAACCAATAATTAGAAATAATAATTGTTTCAGGATCAATACTATTTTTTCCATATTCTTGTTTAGGCCAACGATCAAAAGTTACAATGTTACAGCCACAATCACAAGGCACAACAATTCTTTTTTTATTTGTTTTCATTATAATAAAACTCCTTTTTTATTCGTCGTAATTGATTGTTTCAATGGCATATCCATCGGTAGTAGTATAAACAATTGTTTTAATACCTACATCTTTTATCATCTGGAAACAACTAGGACAACTTCTAGCCATTGCCCATATTCCATTTTTATATGCCCGAAAAATATAAAGCGTACTTTCCCTAAAATCTACATCGTCTAGAAATTTCTTTGCCTTCAAAAGGCACATTATTTCCGCATGTAGTTTATGTGCTATATTTATTCCCCTCATAGAACGATACTTATTATATTCTGCCTGAATAGGGTGAGATTTTTCTACATTATATCCCGTAGAAATAATTTGCTTATGATATTCCAATACACACCCAATATGATGTGTAGGATAGTTGGAAAAGGAAGATGCATTTCGAGCGAGATTAAGATAGCGAATGTGCTTGTTCATATGTTTTTATTTTTTATAAAATTGTGGGCATGATGGAATTCGAATCCATAATGTCTTTCGACGCTTGTTTTTAAAACAAGTCCCTATGCCTATTCGGGTACACGCCCAATATTAAATTAATTATTCTCTAAATAAAAATATTCTGCTTCAACTCTTAATGTTTCATATTTATCAGGATAATGTGAGGCATATCCTCGACACTTTCTAGAACAGAAAGGGCCTCTTTTTAAAAGATTGTTTTTTCTTTTTCTATTATTTATCAATTTTCCAATTTGACTTCCAGTTAATATAAAATGTTTTTTACAAACCTGACATATAAATATTTGATCTCTTATTCTTTTATGATCTAACATTACGTGTTTTATACGATCAACTATTTTTAAATTATCTAAAACATCATTTGTTTTATTTCTATCAATATGATGTACGGTTTCAGAACCTTCTAAGTATCTATTCTGATCGATTTCTACTAAATATCTAGCATAAGCGGTTGATTTTCTTCTACCGTCAGGAAATATAATTTGAATAAAATATCTACCGTCACTTTGTAAATAAGGCCCATAAATTCTGCAATTTTCATACACCATTATCAAACGTATTATAACTCCTTAAATATTATAAAATTATAAAAATAAAAAATAATTTTCAGTAGAGTGCCCCGGATTCGAACCGGGATATACCTTGTTAGGGCCTCGTGCTTATAAGGCGCGGGCTATCACCAAATTTAGCTAGCACTCTATAAATAAAATAAAAATATCTATTATCTTTTAATAATCATTCCAATTTTGTTTATTGTACTTGGAATTTCTAATTTTTTTCTTATTTAAACTTTGTTTCTTTTTCCGCTTTTTTTCTTTCTGATATTCTAGCTTTTCATCGTTCTCTTCGTCGTATTCTTCAACATCAATATTATCTTCATCGTAATTGATATAAATTCTGTTTTTCATTGATCCTTACTCGAAATTATTGTAACCATCCAACTATTTACTTCTATTCTGAATATAAGATTATGTTTTATATTATAACAAATTTTATAAATCTGTCAAGTGGCAATTTATCAAAAAGGTAAACGAAAACCTTGATGACCTAGTATGTAGGGCCATGCCAGATAATAAATCAATAAATACAGAATTTCTTTCCAAAAATGTCCATATGTTACAACATTTTCCTTTCCGAATGTATAAAGAAACCCCATCGTCCAAACCATAAGCCAATTCCAAAAAATGAAATCCCAATACTCAAAATGAACTTTTACAACTAATTCATCTTGATTTTTAAGCTTCTTATTGACATTGTTCGAATTTTTCAAGCCTATTTTTAGCCAGTTCAAAAATTTGTGTATCATATTCTATTCCAATATAATTTCTTTTGTTTTTAATACACCATTCACCCAAACTGCCTGTTCCCATAAAGATATCTGCAATTATATCGCCTTCATCAGTAAATGGTAATACCAATCTATTCATAAGTTTCATTGGTTTTTGCCATCTAACATTTTTATCTGTTTCAGTATATTTTATACGTTCTTTAGAAATTGTACTGAAATTACCTAAATCATCGAAGACTGAACAGGGAGTTTTTAATCCAGTACCTTTTTTATCTAGTTTTGTCCCGGCTGTTACTTTAGGTATTTGAATTCTATCACCATGCCACTTAAAGTCTTTTCCTTTTGAATAAATCAAAATATCATCATGTTTTTGAGGGAATCCCTTTTTGGGTACTCCGCCCCATTCTTGCTTATAAATAACCCAATTTACAAAATTAGAATTAGATAGATCATCGCAAAATAACTTAACTTCTGCAACAGTATGATGATCGGTCTGAATAATAAAAATTGCGTTATTTTTTAGAAAATTCCAATATTTTTCTATCCATTTGAAATTTCCATCTTCATAAATCATATCTGCATATATTAAGTCTACAGGATGATCTATAACTACATTCATGTTATCGTCATTGATTAATTTTATCATTGGTTAATTAATCATCGCTCTTATTTAGTTGATACTGAGTCCACAAAAGAAAAGTAAACATCAATGCAAAAAATATTAATCTATTCCAAGTAAACATTGCTTTGAAAACTTCAATCCATGAAATATCCATTCTATTATTATCCTCTTGTTAATTAAGGCTCAATTGTACCGCAAGGTTTAAAAGTACATGGTAAACCATCAATGTAAATGGGGGCAGAAGAAATCATATAGATATCTCTTGACTGATAATAAACTACATAATATCCATAATATAGCAAGTAACTAATAAATTTCCAATGCTTGTCATCTTCACTTTTATTAAATTCTTTTCCATAATTATATTCGGATAAAATTTCAAAATTCAAAGATGAGAGTCCGCGATACGCACAATCCTCAATTTTATTTTGTAAATCAGCAACTAATTTACTATATTTATTTTCAAAATCTAAAATAAATAATTCTTGTTCCCTTTTTTCTTTTTCTTGCCTTATTTTTTCAATATCGTCCACTATGGCTTTCATCATATCGGCAGTAATCATAATAATATATTCGCCCTTTTTTAATAAAATTCAACTTTTATTTTTCTTCTTCCACTTCCCAAAATTTCATTTCTGCAAAAGCGGCATTTGATAATCCCGTAAATTTCCATTCATCTATAATGTTTGAATCAATTACTAATGACTGACCATTTTCCAGCCATATAATATCATCAAAATTTAATGAATTGATTTTATCTAATAAATTATATAATTCTTGAATTTCTTCTACGTTTATTTTTTGTTTCATGTTTTTCTTATAAAAATCAGCTTTTATTGAACAAACCAGACTGAACCTTGTTTATCTTCATTTTCAGTTTGTTGAGCGGCAATAACTTCATATTCATCATTTCCGAGAAAACGATATTCAAATCTTCCTTCTGCGCTCTTACCTTCTTCTATATAAATAGTCATATCCTTCAATAATGAAACCAAATCTTTTTTAGTAATTCTCATAATCTACCCAAAAAAAGTAATCCATATACCAACACCCCATAAAATAAAACAAATAATACCGACCAAAGGCCAAATATAAAACTTCCTTCGTTTCATACTTTTTGTCCATTCAGCCCAAATATAAATTCTAGTCCACCACGCCAAAATTGTAAAAAATAAACTAATAACTGGAAACAAACAAAATAAAAGAATATAATTATAATCACTCATTATTTATCTCATCGGTATTATTTTCAGTATTGAGCCAGCTTTTTACATCTTCAATTATTTCATCTGAATTCATTGATAATTTATCTAATTCTTCTATCAATCTTTTATTTTCTTGTCTAAAAAGATCACTACCTTTTTCTTGCATAAATTCACCCATTGTCACAATTAATGCATATGTTTCAAATTGAGTAAAAGCCAAGGTGCATCCCGTATCTGTTTTAGCCGGACTACCACTAGCGAAGTTTTCTACATTATCAACATAATATTGACGAACAAATAACACAAAATTATCGTCTAAATTACCTCGCGTTTCAAAAGCTAAAAGTTTATGATCATTAAGTTTAAAGTATTTATTCATTTGACTCCCAATCTATAAAATTATACTTTTATTGATATAAATTATTTAGAAACAATTGGCAAATATGTTTGCTCTAAAATTGTTCTAACGCCGATTGCTGTCAATGGCTCACAATAATGAGTTTCGCAAATAACAAAAAAGCTTTGTTCGTAAACATAAACATCCCAAAGATCATAAGGATGACCAAAAACAGAAGTACTAACAATTCCATTATCTGAATATAGAGTTACACTATCAACAAAGTAATCATCATATAGAGAATAATGAATTTCATCATTTGTTAACCTGCTAGGATCAGTTATTTCAAAATAGTATCCATTATCATACCAAATGTAATCTTGAGCATTGACTGTATTGAAAGCAAATAACAATGCTAAAATCACGAAAAAGACAATTTTGTTTTTCATGTGCTTTACCTTTAGCGCAAGTCAAAATACAATTTTCAAATCCCATAATGATTTTACAACATTATTGTAATTTGTCAAGATGGAATTATTCTGACTACATCTTATTTGGTAAAATTAAAAATAAAACGCCATGATTATACAGCTTTGCGGAGAACCATTAGTCATATATTGCATACTGAAACCGTTGCTCAAAGATTTGAAAGATTTTTCATCTTTGTGATTTGAATCTTCATCTTTAATAATTTAATCTTTGATTCTTAATCTTTGAAATTTGAAATTTGAACTTTAAATCCATTGCGTCATTTTTCTTTTTCATAAGAAAGAGTAAAGGATTATATCGTCAACCCTCTAAAACGGCAATATGTTTATGGTTTTCGTATAACCACGGCGTTTTTACAATACTTTTTATAGTTAATCTACCAAGTCAACCTCAAAAAATGTAGTGGCATTACTTTCACTAAGAACATAATCTACTTGCGATTCAAATTCATCAATCTCTTTTTCTAGAGATTCAATATAATTAGCAATATGCTTCGGATCAATTAATTCAAAACGATTTTGATCTTCGAAAACTTTTGTATGCATTTTCACATCTTCTGCACTACGAGAACTCTTTTCTCCCAAAACACTAGCCAAATAAGTTTCAAGTTTTCCTGACAACTGAGAATTTTGAGATTCAACGTTGTTATTATGACTGACAAATTGGCTCTTTAAACTTGCTAAAAAGAGCCTATCTAAATCAACAGATGCTTTTCGCTCAATTGCTTCTGCAACAGCATATTCCTTACCCGCAATTGTAACTTTTGTACTTGCATTAGAAAGAACAAGAGCAGATTTAATTCGCTTTCGATTTTCAATTAATGCAATCACGCTATCAAAATTTCCTTCAATTACCTGACGAACTTCATTGATAGATCGTCCACCTATGGTTTTATTACTAACCTTGTTGCTAACAACAAACGTTGAATTTACTGATTTTTGAATACGACTTGAAAGAAGTTTAATTTCCGACAAACCACGATGAACAGACATTTGTACAGTAGTCATTATTTTTCTCCTTTATTGAAACATGAACTTTGAATTTTGTTTACTTCAAATTTACAAATATAAAATAATTTTACACCTTATTTCATATTTGTCAAGAGCCAGTTTTCTATATTATCAATTCTTTAAGGTTGCATCAAAAAAGCAAATGCAAGAAATACTACCACTAAAATAAAAATATATGCCCAGCGCAAAATTTTCGTTTTCATTATTTATTCGATCTTTCCTACATAATTTCCAAAAACATCCACAACTACAGGATTTTCATTTTCTCGATATCCACAAGCACAACAAATATCAATTTTTTCATCAACCGTAAAAACTAAAGTATGCCCATATCCAGCAACATATTCGCCGTTTGGATTTACTAAATTCCATTGAATTTCTTCTTTTCAAGAATTAGAATTACAGACAGGACAATTTTTATTTTTTATCATTTTATTTTTCTTCTCCTGTGAATAAATAAGCATCTTCATCTGTAATACGATATTCTTTTATTTTATCCCAGGTTTCGAAAATTAAATCTTCATATTCAATGTTTCCATTATATTTTAATTTTTTGTTAACGCAATAACCAAGATTTAATTTATTTTTATATTCATCTATACTTAGTAAGAAAGGAGAGCCACAACAGCCACAACCATGTATTCTAACCTTATACTTTAAAGTTAAAGCACTAAGCTCTTTTAAAAACTCAAGAATATTATTCTCGTTCATAAAACAATCCTTTTATTTGTTATTATTTATTCTAATATTCTTCTTTTAATTCTTCAATTTTTTTGACAACTAATTTAGCAACACTATCGGCCAATTGAATTAATGTTTCATCGGAAAAAGTAATTTCAATCGTACTTACATCTGCGTTGAGTTTTCCTAATTCATAATCGGCAAAATTCATTAAATTTTCATCGACTTCATATCTTTCCCACACTAATGTATATTCGTGAGAACCAGTATTTTCTACACCAAAATAAGAAGAAACGGAATAGGGGTGTACAGGACTAAAAACCTTCATTATATCTAGACTCTTATCGGTTTCATTCTCTAAGCAATTATCATAACTCCTCGCATCGTTCCAACAATTAACACTATCGGATAAAAATACAATACCATCTTTTAGTTTATAATCTCTATAGTCAGATGCAAAATTACATAAAACCATGTATTCATCACCGTTTCTCAATAGAACTTTCATTCCTGTACGCAAATCGCTTTTATTCATTTTATTTTCCTTTCTATGCATCTAAAGTTACAAATTTTCCGCCATATCCAATATGAGCATTAGATTCTACTATGTTTACAAAGCTAATCCAACTATAATCTAATCCTGCATAAACAGGTAGGTCGCCATGATTTATTAAAATTTCTTGTAAATCTTTAATTAATTCGCTCACATAAATTGCATCATTATTAAAATCACCCTTTGGCCTATCCATTTATTTTCCTTTCTATTATCCCACAATTTCTCTTTTTTCAACAATTCTGTGTTTTCCACATTTTAAGCATTCTTGATAGTCAGCAAAGTATTTCCAAGTTTGGTAAGCGGGAAGATATGAAGATAAACCAGAAAAACCAGTTTTCTCCTTTTCAATTCGAATTTCACGAATATCTTTGCTTTCCCAAACATGTTCACAAAAAAATTGTTTTAAATTTATCATTTATTTTACCATAATCCGAATGGTTTATACTCTGCATTATATCCTGCATCTCTTAATTTTGCAACCATTTCATTTCCAGCGGGAGAATTCCACGAATGAACAACAATTTGATCAATGTTAGGTTTATGCTGTACAATCCATCGAACGACCTCCATCCCGCAATCTTTTCGATTGCTGTCTACCAATTGCTCTCCTCCCAAATCATGATCTAGAAATACATAGTCCCAACTAGGGATACTATTTAAATATTGAATCGCTGTACTAGCCGTTGTAACAATATTGGCAAAATCAGGATAAATTTTTTTACCAAATGTGTCAATTCTTTTTTCATCGTCGTCTAAAAATAAAATGTTCATTTCATTTATCAATTTTATATAATATTTAATCAATCTGCTTCACAATCTCTGCTTATTGTTCCAAACACAAATGCAAAAATTATACTAGAAACAATTACCATAAATTCAGTTGATGTGGGTTTTCCTGTAAAAACCGAAAATAACATTGCAAAAAGCAAAAACAAAAAAGCAATAAATCCAGACGCAAAAACCTTGCACAAAAATTCAAATGCCGAATTACTTAAAGCCTTCTTCATTTTATCTCCTATTATAAAACTATATTTTTATTATTTGTTATGACAATGATTATACGAATTGTATTTATCTGAAATTTATTTTCGCATATTCATTGATTTGTTTCTATTAGTTTGTTTTTTCATCTAGTCGATAGTCTTGAGGAATATGTATGCCCCTTAGGGGTCTATCAAAAAGATCATAAATTATTTCTTCAGTATGTAAAAAATCACCAATATTCAAATTATAAAATTTTTTAAATAAAATTTTCTTTTTTTCAAAACGACAATTATCAATACACCATTGCGCTCTTTGCCTTTTCCATTCATAATCTTCAACAGAAGCGGCTTTTTCCCAATCAAAAGGATTGAAATTATCTGTCATCTAACAATCCCTTTCACCCTGATTTATCATCAAAATATCTTAAATGATCTATTTCTATCCATTTTATAATTTTCTTATATCGCTCAATAGTAAAAATTGAATTTTCAGAATTGTACCACTTATTCAATTCATGTTTCCATTTCGAACTATTGCAACTTGAACAGCTAGGAACACAATTACTTAAATCATTAAATCCGTTATCAATAACGTGTTCTTTATGAAAATCAATTGATATTAATTCTCCATTATGTTTTTTATAATGTTTATTCAACAGTAATCCACAATAAGCACAAGAATTTTCAAAATATTTTTTACAATTGCTCCATTCTTTTTCCGTTATTGTATGTGCTTTACGCTCTTGCCAACTTTTGCTATATTTAGAAATTCGATCTGGATTATTTTTTCTAAAATCTCTTGCTCTCTGGCTTGCTTTTTCTTTATTTTTATTCCAATATTTTTTATGTTTTTGTGCAAAATATTCTGGTGATTTTTCATGTTGTTTTTTTGCTCTTTTTTTATATTGCTCAGGATCAATTTTATATTTCTCTATAACTTTATTTGACGCACATTTTTTACAATAAGGATATAATCCATCTGTTTTATTACTTTTATTTATATAAAAATATTCAGAATTGCAAGAAAACCACATTAAACAAATGTTACATTGTTTTTCTAAAATGTCATTATTTTTTCTGTAATTTTTATTTTGCTTTTTTGCCATTTTGCATCTATAATAAATTCAATCTTTCATTCATCTCGACTATTTAAAATTTCATTTTTGATTTTTTTCGGTAGATCATTCCACGTTTTGTTAGAATAAGGATTATGACCATGCTTATCTATATGATCACAAATATGATTAATATTGTTCGTAATTTCCTCTATTTTATCGGCAATTCTTTCCTCAATTATATCGTCTCGTGTTAAATTATAGGCGATTATACTATCTGTAATAGTTGACCATTCAGCATATAGCCCATTAGGTTGTTTGATGATAATTCTTGCCATTTTATAAAATCATCCTTTTATCCAAGCAACTTTCCATGAGTTAATCGCTCATTGATAGCATTATTGACTTCTTCTCGTAAAATCTTTTGAAACAAATCCCCAATTGTGTTATTATATCTAATCATTTTTGTTAAATTTTCTACAATAACATTCCGAATTAAACCTTCCAGATTCATATTAGATAACACAGATGTTGATTTTTCTTTTATAATTTCCTCAATGTACTTATCTAAAGTCTCTCTGGTAACATGCTTAATTTCGGCTTCAAAAGCTTCTTTAACTGCCTTTCGAAACTCACTATCTTCTAACTCAGTATGAATTACAATAGGCATGTTTATACTCCTTTTCAGTCATATTCATTTCCTTTCAATTTCGAGCAAGGATAATTCAAATAAACATACTTTCTTTTTTTCTCGCCTGAGAAAGTAAAATCTTTTAACATTTCAAAAATTGTTTCTTCTGGAATTCTAACTTCTGTTCCATCATATAAAATGCCATACACAAATGCTTTTCCAGCAAAGGTGTGAGTATAAATCTTTCTGATTTCATTTCCTTCAATAATCATAATTATACCATAAAATTAAATTTTACCAATCAAAAAGAAAAACAGCTTTACACTTAGGGCAAGCAATCAAGCCTACTTCATGTTCTCCGCCATAATAATCATTATTAATATGAAAACTTCCCTTAATGCGAATAAATTTTTGATCGCCTTTTGTAATTTCTTCATGTATATGATTCCAATTTTCTTCATACTCATAGCCACAAGCAGAACATTTGAAATTCATAATTATCCTCTTTCATATAAAACTAAATTTACTCTTCTTTGAAGTAATAGCTATCTAATGGAATCCATTGACCTTCATTTACTTCAATTTGACAACCACCTAGAAATGAATACCGATGATCAAATCCGATATCAACGGTTATCGCTTCACATGCGGCATGATTGTAAGTATTTGCTCCCCAAATCATTCCTCCAGTTAGTAATACAAAAATCAATATCGCAAATACAACGGTCTTTAAGAAATCCCAATCCCAATCAGACATTTTACTATCTCCTTTTTCCAATTTTGACTAATAAAACTAACTTTTTATTAAAAGTAATCTTCTATATTTCTAATAAATTCAAATAATCATTAAAATATTTTTCTGCATCAATAGACGCCTTCTCTCTGGCTAAATTCATAATTATATCGTCAAAAACTTCTTTGTAAGTATCTTTAAAAGTTTTCCGAAAATGAATTTTATCTTTTTCGCTTAATTCAATCTTGAAATTTTCATCCCCAAAAATTTCTTCATAAAGATTTTTAGCAATTTTGTTTAAATAATCTTTTTGAGAAGATTCAACAATTTTAGCAAATGTTCCATAATTATCTGGTTCATAGAGTTTATCCCACTGATTATACCTAATGCCCAACGCGTTTAAAATTAAATTAGCTTTGGCTTTTTCAAGTATATCAACCATTACTTTCTTAATGTCTTTATCTGTAATGCTACCATATGTTTCTTTAATTACATCTTTGGCTAGTTTATCAATGCGATTCTGAATATCCATTTTTATTTCCTCTTAATAAAAGCAATTTTTTATTTTATATAATTTAGTTCTTTGCCGAACCAAAATTCTACTTGAATGAACAACCAAGATACAATGACGCATGTATTTTCTAAGTTGTTATCAAAATCTAAAGTCCAAAAAACTCCGATATATGGAGTAATACCAATTTGCTTAAAATATTTATCTTTAACATCATTTCTGATAATTGCTTTCATTTTTATTTCCCTTAATGGATTCCTTTCCAAAAATCATCAAAAGACATTAATTCTGCGTTATCTCTAATTTTTGTAGACTCTATAACTTGATCTTGCATTTCGACTAAATCATTTGCATCAACAATATCTTTACGAACCTCTTCAATTGTACTACCGACAATTGCACCAGAAATCTTTTCAACTACGAATGTTCTGTTCTTTGAATCAACAATTAAATATCCTTCAAACCCCAATCCTAAATCATAAGATATTCCCAATTTTTCATCAGGAAATTCAGTTGCAATAGGACGATATAAATTACCACCCATTGTAAAAGGAAAATAACCCATCTTCCAAATTTTCATTTTTGTTTCCTTATAAAAGCAATTTCATTCTAAAACATTTACTTCATGATCAAATCTAAACAGAAAAGCACATCTATTGCAATAGCACGAATATTTAATAAATAATTTTCCGCTATCATTAATATAAATTTCCCAATCTTCTCTAAGATTATCGCCCAACTCGCTATTTTTAAATTTTTCATAAGCTTCTTTTCTTAAAAGAAATTCATCCATTGACACTTTACCATAGCTACTTTCAATGTCTTGATTTGTTAATTCAAGACTTTCTTCAAAAACTTTCAAACATCGTGGGCATACAGTCCATCTATCAGCAGACATTTTAAATTCTCCTATTTATAAAACCAGTCTTTTATCAATCTAAATCTAAAACCGCTTGATCTACAATATGACTTAAAACTTCTTTCACAAAGTCTTTTCCCATAAATTCACTGTCAATTTTTAAAATTCCATCTTCCTCAAAAATATAAATATTTCCAAATCCAAAATCTACATCATTCCATTCGATCTTGATAGTGTGTTGAGTATGATCTACAAAACATAATTTTGCAACAAGAGATTGTTTATTCATTTTAGCCTCATAAAATCAACTGTTTATTCTTCCACTATTTCAAGCCAAGAAATATGATAAACAGCATCGCTAATATCGGTTTGATACCATTCATCATCTAATTCTTCTACAGATGAAAAATTCCACACTCCATCTAGTTTCATATATGGCATAAATATAAAATCGCCTACCCCTGTTCCAAATGGAATATCTTTAATTTTAGCTAACATTTTATAAATTCCTCGTTTTATTTTATCGTATTGTAATTTCTAAATTATCATTTTCTTTAACTGGTTCTGCTTTTGCCCCATATAGGGTTTCAAAATATCCACACCAAAAAGCAGACATTTCATACTCTGTTCCATCATCCAATTTTAATTTAATACTTCCATCATACTTATTAGTATACCAGTGAGGTTTTTCAATTTTTTTATTGTGCCAATGTCCTGTTATATAAATACTCTCGTACCATAAATAATGTTCTTTAATTCTTTGTAAATTTTCCTTAATTATTTCAACGTTTTTCCACGTTCCATCCAAATAACCTTCATCATCATAAGTATGATCACTACTTCCAGTACGATAAAATATCAAAATTTTATATTCTGTTGACATATTTTTACATCCTATAAAACAAGTTTTTTATTTCAAAAATTTCCGCTATGGATTCTTTGAAAGAAGTTACTAATGTCTGTTATATCCTTAATGCAAACCATTTGTTCTTCAACCATGTAAATATTAAGATTGTTTCCTATAATTTCAAAATATATTACTTTATTAAAATCGATACCGACTTTACTGTTACTGAAAACTACAAAATAAGAAGTAGTACTCATTTTTTATTTCTCCATAAAACAAATCTTTTATCTTAGTTCTGTTATAAAAACTAACTTTTATCATGAGTAGAATTGACGCTCTTATCCCAATCTTCTTTTAATTTACGAATATCAATTTCGTAAAAGCGTTTGCCGTATTCTTCTATGAATAATCCATCATCCAATGCTTGTTTAAAGTTTGTACTAAAATCTCCATCCACTAATTCAAAAACTAGTGCTTGCCCTTCTCCACGAGTATAACTGTAAGCATTGGGTTTTTCATTTAAGAAGATTAAGGAAGTCCAATTTAATCCAGTAGGGCCAATAGTAACAAGCAAATATAATTTATTTTTCATTATGAAATTCCCATTTTATTACTCTCCAAAATTAGAAGGCAATACAGTTACAGACGTAAATTGCTTTTCCCATTTTAAATTAAATCATTATTATAAGTTCCATCCTGATTGAGAAGTTGATCAATTTCTCCGAAAACAAGAAGTTCGGCATTTGACCGACGAATTTCATTAAATAATTTTTCAATTCGGTCATTTGTATCATAGAAAGTTTTTGTGCCATCTTCTGAAATTAAACAAACTATTTTCATTTTATATTTCCTTTTATTGTTCTGTTATTAAAAAACATCTTTTTTCATAAAAGACGAATTAAAAAACGCTTCGCCAAAAACAATGATTAATGCTATAATCCCAAGAAACATAGTGGATGGTAAAAAAATAAGATAAATAAGCAATTTTCGTCTAGTGAGATTTTTTTCCATTGCTATTGTAGTAGCATATGATATGATTAGCCCAATAAAAAAATAAGTAAAAAGAATTGAGATAATATCAGATGTATTCATTTTATTTATTTTTCCGAATATTTTCAGAAATACGATTTGCTGAATAATAACGAAATGCAACTTCTGTATCGTGGTGCATTTTTTCGTTGTTCTCAGTAAAAAGACTTTTTACTAAATTATAACAAGATAGAGACTTAAAATTTTCATTAAAATTCAAACATCGTAATACTTCTTTTAACTCTTCGTCAGATAGTTGTTCGGCAACTAACTTTACAGCAAACAAAACAGCAAAATGGATTGAAGAAATATCGTTAGGCGTACTCATTTTTAATCTCCTGTTATTAGAATTGTTGTCTTATAAAATAGCGCCCTCAAATCACACGAATGCAATCCTATCTTGTCAATTCAAGACCGTTACCGGGAGTCTAGGTCGGCTAAGGCGCTATTCAATTGTTTTACTTATTTTTCATCAAAACACTTTTCACAAAGCGTTTGATACCATCCATATTTTACTACCAATTTTCCATTATCACCACAATGTTCACAAATTTCTAATGATTTATTACAATATTCATTTAGCAATTGTTCAACCCGATCATCGCAATAATTTTCATAAATTGTTAATTTACCGAATTTTTCTTTAATTTGCAATAATTGAAAATCGTGTAATTCAGGATTGTTATTGATTAATTCATCAATTTTTTCAAATAATTCTTCAATGAGAGGATGCCAGCCTTTACCACATTCTACTGAACCATGTTTCCAAAATTTATATTGTTTCATAAATCATCTTCTTCTACTACCGTAATCTGCCAATAACACATCATTCCGGCAGGAGTTTTTTGTTTTACTGTAATTTGATTCCACTCAATAACAATGTAAGGATTAGTAAAACTCGGATCATATCTATCCTCTTGAGTAGATGTTGAACAACCCCAAATCCCATAAGTGTCACAAAAATTAAATCCAGCATATTTTTTATGCTCATCATAATAAACGCTTAATGGTGAACCACTACTACCATTTTCCAATTTTTGATTAATTCTGGTATGAGGTTTATACTCTAAATATTCATATACGTCAACAAATATATATTTTTTTCCAGAAAGAATTTCAAGAATATTATTTGCAATTAATTCAATGTTATTTATTGTAAGTGTACCGAACCAGTTTTTATTGTTCATTAGATTTCATCTTCTTCATAATCATCTTCTTCATAATCATCTTCGAAAAATTCATCTTCATCGTCTAAATCATCTTCAAAAAATTCATCTTCATCATCTTCTGGACTACCGACATTTACCCAATTCATAACAGTAACTAAAAGATGATTATAATCTCCTGACATTGCTTCATTACGAAAGTTATCAATTTCTTCGCTGGAAACATGATTCAACTTCAAAGCATTTGTTACTTTTCCCATAATGGCAAAAGCGTTTCCATCACCGCCAGCAATATCAACCAAAATATGAGGATACTTTACACCAGACATATTATTTTCTCCTATTATTGAACTTCTTCTGCAAATAAAAGATCAATTTCATCTTTTAAATTTTCATTTTTCAAATCATAATCTTCCATTGTATATAGAAGATAATTTTTAGAATAAGCCGATCCTGTATCTAATAGATTATTATCATCATCTACAATACTGTAATTAATTCGCTTATTGCCATTTATATCAATCATCTTAGAAAATTGAACGAGATATGTCATTATTTTCTCCCAACATTGTTTAGTTCATTCATTAATATAATAGCATATTTTTTATAAATGTCAATAAGCAATATTTTGATAATTTTATGCTAATTTTACTTCTTGAATTTTAGCGAGAACAAATCTACCAGAATTATCTAATCTTACCTGTATAGTCTCTTCATTATATATGTTTGTAACTGTGCCTGTTTGTCCAATTAGATTTTCTTCTAGGTAGTTATTCGTAAAGATTATTTTAGTGCCAATAGATAAATTCATAATAAAACTCACAATTTATTTTACGGATTCTTTCCAAACATCCAATTTCTTCTGTTCTTGTTGATTTGCAAGAAACTTTAATCTTTCTTCAAACTGTTCCATCTTTTCAATTATGTCATCGTATAATTGTTTTGAATCTCTGTCAAAGTCATAAGAACCATATTCACAATCATAAAAGTCAAGATCATTTATCATTGTATCTGAAATGGCTTGAATCGTATCGTAGTTTTTGAAATAATTTAGTACTGGTTTTGCATAAGACATTTTTAATCTCCGTGAAAAATTTTTATTTCTCTACTAAATACCAACCTAAATTATTGCCTTTACGATCATATTTAGTAATACGAATTTCACTAAATGCACCATTAAAAAACCAACCCCTACTATTACTTCTAATTTCTGATAATCTTACTTTAGTCCCGTTAGATGCCACCAGATAATTATAACCCATTTTGATTGATTCTTGCACTATTTTTGTAAGAGTCATTTTAATGTTTCCTACTATTATACTATTACAATTCCATTTTCAACATTCGAATAATCAGCATTCCAATTTTTAATAATATTCTTTTTGGCTTTAGGATAACTCCACTTATCTTTATTTTGATCATAAACGGCTGGAATATATTCAATCATAAATCTAACATGTGATAAATCATTATCCCAGGTTTTTACCACATAACAAGGCCCAAAATCAGGTAAATTACAAATATGCCCATCAAATTGAAAAGCACTAGAAACGCGTCTAACATCAATCATATCAAGAAAAGATTTTTCAGTATCGAAAACATCTTCTGTTATTCGAATTTCATTGTCGCTAAAATCTCCCATCAATTGACCGAATGGGCCACCTCGACTCGGAAATATGCAAAAATATTTATTGTTTTCTTGCCATAAGAGAATGCCTGGACAATCAGCGGCAACACTCTGTAATAAAAATCTGCGTAAAATTTTATTTGCTCTTACAATTTTTGATCCCTTAAGCACATCTATGAAATTTTTACCGTTTAACATCGTCGCCAATCGAAATTTATTATATTCAGGAAAAACAATAATTCTCAATTGTTCTAAATCGTGTTGATATTTCATAATCAAATATTGCTCATATCCCCAAGTTTTAAAAAAAAGATAATCAGGACTATATTCAGAGGGTTGGGGATAAACAAGCATAATAAAATCATCAATAGAATTAATATCGGTTTTCATTTTGCTAATCCTGTCCAAATTAATGTTTTAATTTTACTTAATAATATTATAAACGATAATCTTTTATTTGTCAATAATCAATTTTCTTTATTTTTTTTCGATTTTTTAATAACTGTTTCCTGAATAACAAAAATGCTTCTATTATCCACGCGCATACCATGTTGCTGTTTATTTCGTTTATTATCCCTCTTTTCGGCCTTATCTATCTTCATTTTCATTCCTTATGAAACAGTTATTTTATCCCTTTATCCCATAATTCGGAACAAAAATTTCTAGATGATCTTTACCATAACTTACTATACATACAGTATTACTATCTCTCCAATGTGAAATCAATTCGCCTTTTGCCACAT
>Ga0209319_1001312_pt1 | contig 21085 bp, 31 predicted proteins | sample RifGroE2_FD_184000 | JGI IMG/M metagenome (GOLD analysis project Ga0209319, IMG submission 184000) | Groundwater microbial communities from Rifle, Colorado - Groundwater E2 (SPAdes) (version 2) | ecosystem: Environmental > Aquatic > Deep subsurface > Groundwater | place: Rifle, Colorado, United...
ACTGCTCCACACCCCGCCGTGAAATTCTACCGCGATTTTCCGCTTGGTATCGGCCCTGTCAAATCGCCACTTCCGTTTCGGGTGAAATTGATGCTCGGCGGTGAATCTATCACGAATCCCGGCCCCGGCACAGGCAATGTCGAAGGACTGCTCAACGGTCAACTTCATATCCGCATCTCCGCCTTTCGGTAACTCAGGGCCGATTGCACCGCCTTGAATCTCAAATGCAGGGCTTTCAGCAATGACTCGGCTTGCTTCACGGCGATCCGTTCTTCGACCGTCAGGGCTTGAACCGCCGCGCCTATCCGGGCCTCACTTGCGCCCGGTTCCGCCGCCATGACTTGATCCCGGTATTCGCGTTCCTTGCGAAGCATGACGGCCTCAAGGCCCATCGTTAGTTCGCTCACCGAGGATATGGCCCCGCTAATCTCCAGCAGGTATTCCGTAAGCCCCGCCGGGTCATTGGCATTCGCCTGCCTCTTGGCTATCTCTGCGTATTGGGATAGGTCGGTCATGGGGCTACTGTGACACCGAGTGATTCGCGTAACTGTGCAACCCACCGATTGCGTGAGTCCACTCGCTCTTGTTCTTTTTTGTGTTCCTCGGTGTGGTAGGTAATGTCCTTCAATGCTTTTGCCTGTTCGTCCCGCAACCACTCTTCCGCGCTTTTCTTACGTGGGGCTGGAGCATCGAATCCGCAATCAAACCGGATCGACTCGACAAGTTGCGACTCCATGAATTGCTTGTATTCCACGTGGTCGGGAGACGGCGGGATATATGCCCGAACCTCCGTAAGCATGATCTCGTACCGCTTCCGTTGCTCGTTCTTCGCGGTCGCGTACCTGGTATGGCTTGCGAGTGCGTCTTGGTACTCTAGTTTGGCTTCCGCCTCGGCTTGTTTGAACGTCAGCGATTCCACAAACTTCAACCGGGTCCGTGCGCGGTCGAGGCATTCGATGTGATAGGTTGACGGCTCAAATTTCTCTGGAATGGGCTTGTCTGGTGGGTCGTCTCGCATTTCCACTAACGCCCCAAACGCCCTAGCACAACCAAGCGCGTATTCCTGAAAGGTCATACCCTTTTCAATTCCCGCAGTATATCCGGTTGGCATCGTCTCTCTCCTTGTGTGATGAACGGGGGACGGGAACAGTCGCCACTCCTATTACGAGTAGCCAAGCGGCCTACGATTAGGCACGCACAGGTGGTTCCCGCCCCTTCCGTTCGCTAATGGGCTAGATCAAAATGGCAGGTCATCGTCTTTCTTCGGCGCTTGCGTTGCGCTCGGCGCGCCTTCACCCATCCTCGCCTTGTATTCGTCAGACTCCCGAATGAGTTTCTTGAGTCCATCGGAAAGCCCCTCGAATGTCGCATCACTCCACTCCTCAATGAAGAACGCGAACGACGGATTGACTTGCGGGGGACATTCCATCCCCTTCGGAACACCTGAGACCGACGACACCTTTCGCTTGTCCTTTTCCACGCCCTCAATGACCGTCACGAGGCATGGCTTGCCGAGAATATTCATCAGGTCGAACCCTTCCAGTTCTTCCGGTGCAAACTCCTTACCGCGCCACGAAACGAGATCGGCCCTCAGTGTGGCCTTTTCGTTCAAGGAGTTTGTATAGAACTTGGAAACGATGAACGGTTTCAATCCCTCTTCCGTTGCGAACGTCTCGGTCGGAAGTTCCCAGAAAAGAATGAACTGATTGCGAACATTCGGAACACCCTGATATGAGCCGTGATGCGTCCCAATGTCGATTATCTTGATTGCCCTTGCAACGTGCGTCCCAATCGGTGCGGGCTGAAACGTGCTGGGCGTGTCCTTTGCCTGTCTTCCCATTGTCCGGCTCCTTGATATGTGATTGTTGGCGGGTGTCCCGCCGTGAGGCTACTCGTTTGTCAGTGTGACGGTTCCGGTAAACCGCTCGAAGAATTCCATGTTCCACGTGTCGAAATAATACCCCACAGAATATATGCCGTTCCAGTTCCCGGCAACGACCGTCCCGACCCCTTCGCTCGTGAACAGTACAACCCTTGTATCGGTTTTGGATTTGAGTAATATGGGGTAGCGATAACTGCCCTCGGACACACCGCTTGACGCTATTGCTTTCACTGCCATATCGTCCTCCTATCTATTTGAGTGTAGTTCGTTCAGAGCTTCGTTGCGTTCCACTTGGCACTTGCCACATGGCTCGGAATTGTCCTTAACTGGATCGCCGCAAGTCTTACAGCGAACGGGGACTACAACGTCAGTCTTCCCCATGCGCACAAGAAATTCCTCCAGCGGTTCCTCACCGCGTTGCCATCTGGCCCTAGTCCGGCAACGATGGATAGAGTCAATAATGACCCTGTTTTCCGCGTTCAACTGGATTTGCTCTTGTGCCGTTAAAGTACGAGCCGGGATTATCTTTGGGCGTTTGACGTATCCAAACTCATCCAGTTGGCTCAACCTGTCCGCCTTGCGTTCGTCCTCCCTGAACCGCATCTCGTCTAAGGGATCAAAATGCTGATAGCGTTGCGCGTTCCGGTCGGTGAACTCTAGGAAGTTACTCATGCGGCCCTCTTCATGTCAATCGGTCTCTTCGGTATCAGCAATTCGCCCTGCCCATGACACCGCTTGCACTTCTCCTGCTCGGATTCCGGTAGGTGCTCTGTGCATGGCTCGATCTTTGTCCCGTGGCAACGTGGGCAACTGGCCGTAGGGGTCATGGCGAGCCTCAATACTTGCGGTTCCTAATCGCACAATACAATCGGCGGAAGAACCCAACTCGTTTTGGGGGAATCGGAACAAACCTGTCTTGCACCACTTCTGGATTCCTCTGAAGCCCCATCTTCAACGCAAGCCACGACACATCGTATTTAAGCTCCTGTATGCTCTTTGATTGATTGTTGATGTTGCTATGAATAACCGACAAGTCTTGTTGGGTAACATGTCTTGTGTCTTTCATTTCCCTTCTCCTAGCTCAATGACGGCGTTGAGGGTATTCCATGATACGGCTCCCAATCATCCCTATCCATTGCAGGGTTCACGGATACGTGAACTATGGCCTTTGCCAGTTCGATCAGTTCTTCCATCTTCTGACAATGGGGGTTAGACTTGGATAGTTCGAGGTTCGTCATACTTCCTCCCTTATCAGCGTCACCCTGTCAACCTCTTTCCCTGTCCGGCTGACGAAGTATGCCGCGAGTGTGTAGTGCCATTCCGGTCGGTCCTTCGGCAAGTCCATGCAAAGCCTTACCGTGTGAGTCCCGCCGTCTGTCTCAATGTAGGTCACGACGTAGGTCATGACTTCGCCGGGTACTTCATTTTCAACGCCGACTCGTAATACATTGCGGTGTCAATGTCGTGTTTGGCAATGTCAAGATACGCCTGAGCTGTATTGGGGTTGCCATCATCCATGTTCCGCCTTGCCTTTTCCTTGAACTGCTCAGCCCGATCCCTGAGCATCAACACAGCATCTTCGGCGGCGTTCTTGAGGATAGTTTCCTGCGCGTCGTAAGTCATGGCTTACCTCAAGTGTTCGACACGGTTGGCGGGATTATGAAATTGTGCAATCCAAAGTGAGGCGCATCCGTCTTGGTAGGTCTTCAAGAGTTGGGCGCATCCGTCTTGGTAGGTCTTCCAGAGTTGGGCGCGTCCGTCTTCGTAGGTCTTCAAGAGTTGGGCGCGTCCGTCTTGGCAGGTCTTCAAGAGTTGGGCGCATCCGTCTTCGTAGGTCTTCCAGAGTTGGGCGCGTCCGTCTTCGTAGGTATTCCGCGATTTTCCAGTCAACAGCGACACAAGCGCATTGTCAACGCCGCACTTCTTTATGTGGCGCATCAATGCCGTGGCAGACCCTGCAACGCGGTCATACTCAACCTGCAACCGCTTTATGTCGGCTTGAGTTGCTTCCCCCCCGGCCATGACGAACTTGCCGTAGCCCTTGGAGAAATCAGACTCAATACTCACGACCCGTTGGCCCTTTGCGGTCTCAGTCCATCCGAGACGCTTGAGTTTACGCTCCAGCTTTTGGGTAAGTTCCGAATGCGAACCGATCCCGGCGGCGATGTGCCTTACGGTCTTGCGCCCGACCTTCCATTCGAATTGGGTGAGTATCACTCCTTGGCACATATCGACTCTCCTTTAACCGACAACAGCCCCGCAGTTCGTCCTACTACGCGCATACGCATTAGGACTGGCCGGGGGCTGTCTGTTCGGTTTCGATAGGTTTTCATTTTGCGTATGCGCTCGATAACGTGCCCAATGATAACGGGCAGGGAATCAAATGTCAAGGGCCGAAGATTAAAAATGCGTGAACGTTCGTTAATGTCCATACTCGGTTAGAATGACCGACTACAGCCTACCGAGCGGCGCGAATCTGTCCTTGATTGAAGATATGCGACCCTTGAACGCAACAATTATCTTCTGCTCCCGTTTCGGGAACTTGCGAATGTGGAGCGTCTTCTTTGCCTGTGCCAACCGCGTAAACTCCGCCTCCAGGTAAACGATCTTGTTATACACGAACAGCCCGTTCTCCTTGAAGAATAGTTCTGTTTCCGACTCTGAGCAGTAATACGCACCGGACTTGTCCAGACTGTCTCCGGTCATTACGACAAAGAAACATCCATCATTTAGATGTGCAATCGCCCGCCTGTAGCCAGCAAATAGAACGTCCCGGAATTTCTCGTACGTATCAAGCGAGTTAATCTCTCCGGGCGGCGGATTGCCGTCGTAATCAACGTATCTCTCAACGCGATAATACGGCGGGCAAGAAAATACAAGATCAAACATCCCATCGGGTTCGTATGTTGATGAATCGCCCAGAATCCACGACACACCCGGAAACTCGGCGCATATCTTATTGTTAGCATCGCATTGGTTCTGCCGAATCTCACTCGCCACATACTCGAAACGCATCGCAGACGTCTAGCGTATTGTCCCAATCGTGGCACGGGTCGCCCGCAGTCCCAATGCGATACCATGTTGCGGGATGTTCGCTGACACGCCGGAAAATGTCAGGCCAATTTCGCGCCGTTATTTTTCTAGATACGCTTTTGGAGAACTCGACACCGTACCTTTTAACGCTTTTCAACGCATAGCATTCGCCGTAACATCCACCGTCCGGGTACGCGCGTAATCCCGCCGCACATCCCTTGACAGTGTCTATGTCTAGAACCCCTTTTGCGTTTTCCTCAACCGTGAGTATTGGTCTATATTGTTTGCTCTTTCCCTGTAGGCCAAACAGCCCCGGTTGCAATTTCACACACCCTACCCAATGATTGTGGTTTGTCTTGTCTTATCTTGTGTCTTTGTTTTTGATTCTGCTTCTAATCTTAAAGCCGGACTCCTTTGCTATACCCCGCTTTCCGCAGAACAAATGCAGAAAGCGCGATACAGAGGAATGAGCCTACAAGAAGCGAGATCGCTTTACGCTTCGACATTCTTAGCCGTCATTTTTCGGTTGACGGCCTATCGGTCGGTGTTATCGCCTACCCGCCCGGCGCGGAGCAAAGGAGTCCTAGAGAAACGAACGCGCTGTCGAAACGATTACCCCGGCTCTAGCCCAGCGGCACAACGGGAGGCGTTGGCTTGGCGGCTCAGTTTCGGGGGACTACTTTTGTGTGTCTACTTCTGTGTGTGGTTACCGCTTTGCGTAGTGGGTTGACGTAATCTCAACGGTAAGCGCGTTCACAAGTTCGGCATCGACCGATTCTGGCAACTTGGATTCGTTTTTTGCCGACTCCATTTCTTTGAACAGGTCTGATGCTACACGCTTTACCTTGTCAATCGACCACGCCCCCAACTTAATTTGCTTCAACTCTTCCGCGTCTGGACGCTCTACAACAAGTTTGCCAGTTCGCATAAACTCGACACCCTGCCGTAATAAGCGGACAAGGTGCTGTGCGTTTTTCGTGTCGTAACCAAACTTATCTACCAGCCCCTTGCGCTTTTGTCCCATGTAACCATTGTAAGCCATATTCTCCATTTTGTGCAACTGCCCGTAGGCATACCCGCAGAAAGAATGGTAGATTTTCTTGCAGGAAAAGATGTCTCGGCTCACTACCAACTTTCGCCACAAGTCCGTATTGCGTATGTAGAACTTTTCGGGTGTCCATAGGGCGTTGAGAACATTGGGATTCGCCTTTTCGACAAGCCGGATAAATTTCCGCAGATCATAAACCAGCACGTCCCACTCGCCTTCTTTGCACTCAAATTGATCGAACGTCTTGATGCCGAAAAAATAGTCTCTCGGCGGCAGACATACACCAAAGATGTCGGTATCGTCAATGCTTCCGGGATTCGAGTTCGGGATGTGCGTACCGTGCGAATGACTCCCCCGATACATCAGCACAAGTGAGTTGTCCCACATGTGGAACGGGCCACGGTGAACGAGTATGTCGTTAAGTTTTCTCATGGCTATAAAATAGATTGACCCCAATCCACCCAAAACTCTTGAGAAGTTCGCCGCCAGCGACGGCAAGGGTGAATTAGGGTCAATCCTAATCTCGTCTTGTGATGCTGGCCGCGCTTCTCAATTCGCGGGTGGAACTGTGCTAAGATACGCACTTGCGCCTTGAGTGTCAAGGGGAAACTTTGATGCGCTTGCCGCAGGTCATGGCTCATACCTCGGCGGTTTGATGATTCGCGGCTCGGCTATTCGCTGGTTCATGTCGGCTCCTTTGGTTGCCATGTGGGGCAGGTCTGCCCCCAAAGACTTCCCATTGCGGAGAGGTCCTCAACTTCGACGGACGATGGGATTGGGCCGGAACAAGCCCCAGCTGGCTGGTAAATGCCATCACTACCCCGAACGCGCATGTTTTCCATCAACCTCCACCACTTGCACGTTCCGCACCGCTTGTCCTGTGAGGTCATGGCTTCTCCCCTGATATGCGGGAACGGATTGCGCGACACGTTCGGCATGATTGGCATTCGCACGAATTATCATCCACATCAACCCCGTACTCGGAATTAAACTCCTTGGAGACTATCGCTAGCACTCTCTCCCGCTCGTGGTCGACGGCGAGGGCGTAGAGAATCTTGTCGAAGTCGGCCTTTGGGTCAGAAGTGAATGCTTCCGTTGCGGCCACGAAGTCAATGTCGAATTGCGCTCGTTCTGAGTCCGTCAGTTGTCTCATGTTCTCTCTCCCTGTCTCATTCGCTTCAATATGTCGGCATACCCCTTGTCGGTCTCATAGCCGAGCATTGCAAACCCGGCACTGAGGCAGAGCCAAACACCAACCCATCCGGCACGGAACCCAATCACATCAAGTTCGATTAGCCAGCAAAGCACAACTGCGGCGATGAACGGGGTCACTCCAAGTGCGAATGTGAATACTCTCATGTTCTCTCTCCTTGTGGGCAAAAAGTTAGCCGGTGTGCGCAATTACTCGCTCCTTGAGCGGCACGAGCCGCATTGTATCCACTGGCACGCGTTCCGACGAACCATCCATCGGAACGGGGGCCGAAGCCCGCAGGTGGACACCGACCAAAGACAAATAGAAACCCCGCTAACTCATACACTCGGAAAGAGGGAAGCCGTAGGAGGACGGCAGAGTCAACGGGGTTACAATCAATTCTTGGTTGTCTCTCCTATGTTTCCCTGTTGACGCGCCCCGCTTCCGAGTTCGGGGGTGACGATGCAAACTTACGACATTGCGCCCGTAGTGTCAAGTCATAGCGCATTAAAATTACTTAATGTTCTCCAATCCCCTACAGGTCAAGGGCTTATGAATGCGCGAATCTTTGACAGAAACGGTGCGAAGAACGCAAGGAACAGTCCGGCCAGAATGAACGCGGCGGCATAGGCCAACTTATCCCAGAGCGTCCACGCCTCCGCCTCAAGTTCGGCTACCTTAGCCTCCGCCTTGTTGCGTTGCGCTATAATAGATGCAATGCGGTCTAGGTAGTCTTGCGGAACGGGGACGGGCTTCGGCGGCTCGTTCACAGATACGTGAACACGCGCACGGTAGTATTGTATTCTCTCGTTGAGTTCTCCGATCACACGCGAGACCTCCCCGGCTTCAATCTCTTTGCCCTCAAGGACGGTCTCAAGCGTCAACTTGTACGACTCAGCCTGCCCCTCCATCTCAGCATATGCGCGTCTGAGTAGTTCCTGTGCAATCCTGAGACTGTCGCAATATGGATTGTAGCCAACAGGTCGGTACGGGGAGTAGATCGTCCCGTAGCCGGAATCTGGGGGGGCCGTGACGGTTGACCAATCGTCAGTCGTTTGCACACTTGACGTGCAAGCGGTAAAATACAGGCATAGTGTCAGAGTCCCGACAATTGTCCCGACATTGCGACGGGATTGTGATGCGATGGCGGTAACATTCATTGTCCGGTTCCTTGTCCAGTTCGGTGCGCGTTAAGTTGCGCGTTATCAAGCGTTTACGGTGTTAGTGCGCTGAAATGTGCGCGAATATGGCCGGTTCGATGTGTGAAGTTATGTGTGCAACGGCACACACCCTTAATTTAGGTTCGGGGCGCAAGTTGAAATAAGCCGATTCTTATTTCACTCAATGTACTGAGTAAAATTACGCAACAGTCAACGGTTCCCGATTGGGGAACAACACAGCCCCGCTCCAACGTCTGACGCTCGTTTAAGCCATTGGCGCAGGAACCTCTCTTGTCCCGGATTGCGCTCTACAATATCCACGTAGAACGATTCTAACGCGGAGATGAAGTGCATGAAGAATGTGGCCTCGTCCGTCTCATTAATTGCCGCAATGGTCTGCCTGCCTATGATGCCGTCAACATCTGTGCCCACCACACCCTGCGTCAACTTCACGGCTCTTGACAGTCCAGCGTTCACGCCTACGTCGAAGATTTTCCATCCGATGCGCGGGTTGTTTATCTCCGCGATTCTCAATGGATTGGCATACCACTTCCGGTAGATGGCGAACGCCTGCCATATCGTGAGATTGGCAATGTCAACGTCAGGCCATGACCGCTTGGAGATGCCGTACTTCGTCTCTCCCCCTCTGTCAACGGGGTCGTTGACGTAGCCGCCTTCCTTGCGAATAGTGTGGAGTATCGCGGCCTTGATTTGGGTATCGGTCACGACCCCACGGCTCCGCCGAACAATCCGCCGAAGAACGCCTTGATACCCTCGAAGTTCTCAGCCAACAGATACTGGAGAACGCCGAAGAAGAACAGGCCCAGAATCGTCCCGATCTTGTGATTCTTGAACAGGTATCGGAATCCCTGATAGATGAGGGCCAATGCCTGGAATGGACTCGCTACGGCGGGAACCCTAAACTGTTCCTCCGCAACATCGTCTGATGATGGAACCTTAATTTCGTCTGCCATTTTATCCTCACATGATTTTGATTGCGCCGAGTATCGTCCCGGCAAGTATGATGCCACCCGTTACCGTCCACGCAAACCGATTGAGCCACTTGACTTGAGAACGCATACCATTGTTGCGATCAATGCCATACAGGGATTGCTCATGTTCCCCGACCATTTTGGCAATCGGCTCGACCCCATCTGTTACCGCCTTACTCACGGTTAGTTGAATCCATTCTTTGTCTTGCTTGCTCAACGCCATAATGGGTCTCTTGTGTATGGGTTTCATGGATTTGCTTTACACAAACTGTCTAGCGTAACTTGAACTTTACACAAAGACGGGGAACCGGACTACGCCGGACGCAAGCCCGGTCGCCCCGTTGGGCATAGAGGACAGAACCTCACCGCCCTTTTCGATTCAATGGCCCGTTTCGGGAAGTTTCCCATTAGAATTTCATCGATACGACGATACAGTTGTTTGTCACGACTCCAGCTATTATCACGTTTGATGCGAATACGACCGCATCCCAATGCTCTCTCGGTGCGATCTCTCGGTAGACCAGCGTCAACGCAACCACCGCCAATTTCGCCTGATACATCTGGTGCTCGCGTTGGAGCCAGGGGTTGACCTCCCACGCGACATTATGTCTCAGACCTCCCACGGTCAGCACAAGGTCGGCGCCGTGGAGAAAGAGCAATGCGCCAGTAGGGTCTGGACGCTCCTGTGCGGGAGAGAGTGTGGAGAGTGTGAATATGAGAACGGCGAGGGTCCTCATTCCGTCACCTTGTTGACGCCGTAGCGCACAACGGCGGAAACCATGCGTGCGTCGTAGCTATTGTATGTATCCGCCGGGTTCGATGTCACCCGTCTGATCCTGATGGTGACAAGATCGCCAGCCGTTGGAGAACCGTCGAGAGTCAAATCGGGACTGTAGTCCGTCACGTTAAGCGTCCAGACGGGGGCTTGGTTGGCGTCCGTCCATGTTTGTACCGTGCCGATTGGGCCGTCCAGAGTGTCGCCGTCGCTTGTGGAGAATCCCGCCACCTCCCACACTACATCACCGGTAGAGGCGCCACTGCTGCCGTACCAGTATATTTTAACGTTCACGACTCCCCCGTCCCAATTATCGGGTACGGCAAACGTTGTGTAGGTCGAGTTGTCCGCGCCGTCAAGAAACTTCCAATTCGGGAATTCGCGGTCGCTGGACGGTGTCGCAATCCCGTTGTATGTCGCCGATCCGCCCAAGAAATCGGTGTAACCATCAAAATGTATTGTCTTTTTTACGTTTGCACCGCCAACCGTAAGATTGACCGCCGCAGTTCCCATGTCAATCGTCGTCGCCGCACCCGCGAAGTTCACCGTTGTTGCCGTGGCGTCGAGGAGCGAGAACGTCGTTTGGTTTGTGGTGATACCGCCGGAACTGTTCGCCGCCAGCGCACCCGATACGGTTGTTGCCCCGGCAAGCGCTATCGTACCGGCTGTTCCAGACGCACCTCCGCTTCCGGGTGTGAGTGTTATTGATCCCCCGATTGACCCGGCAATGCCATTTGCAGCCCCGGCAGAAATTGACACTGCGCCGCCGTGTGAAGACCCAGTTGAGACGAGTGCCCCCGCCCCGCCGCTAATTGTGACCGCCCCCCCGTTGCCATTATCATCCGCTTCGTTGCTTGACCCACCTGAACCGGCGAGGATCGTTATTGCGCCGCCACTCCCAGAAGGGCCGGTACCGTTAGAGGCACCACCAGTACCAGAGGTAAGCGACAATGCGCCGCCATTCCCCGGTGCGGCGACACTCGCGGATGCTCCGCCATCCATAGCGGAAAACTCGCCGGACGTTCCCGCTACATTCGCTCCAGCGGTACCACCCGTAACCCGCCCAACGCCTGCAACCGTCATTCCACCTGAGATGCTTAACGTATCTGCGCTGAGTAACGCATCCACATTGACCGGGCCGCCAAATTGTCCACCTCCGCTTGAATTGATTGTATCGGCAAAGACACTCCACCGGTAGGTGGTGGAACCGAAGTCATTGCCGGATGTGCCAGGGAGGATCGTTGATGCAAATGTGGCGGCCCCGGTGGCCCGTGCGATTACAAGGGGGTTGCCAAGATATGCCCCTGTATCATCGTAGCTGTATAGCGCCAAATCCGTTCCTGCATTTCCACCACCCTCAGCTGTGTTATTCGCGGATATGAGCCAACGATTTACTCCCGCTGTTTGCCACCAATACCCACGATGTGTTCCCGCCGCACCAGAATTGAAGATGTCGCCAACGCTTGAGATTCCTGCCGCGAACAATTCCCAACGATAGGTGTCTGAACCGAGATCGTTGCCGGATGTGCCGGGGAGAACCGTTGACGCAAATGTGGCGACTCCATCTGGGTAGAGCTTCAATGCTGGGGAAGAAAATGTTTCTCCCCCGACAACCGTAGACGGGGTAAACTCCATCACGCCCGCTTCGGAAAATTGTGCAGCGATGAGCCAGTTATACGTTGTGTTGCCTGTGGGGTCGGTGTCGAAAATCATCCCATACTGCGTGTTCAGTCGGAGAGCCGCCGTCCCCGGACTCGTGAACGTCCCCGTAGTCCCGGTGATGGCTTGAAATGCATTCGTCGCCCCGGTGAATGTGTTGGATTCATCCAACCCCGGAATCCTCAGTGAGTCCATCGCCGAACCAGACGCGAGTGTGAACCCGTTGATCGTCGGCCCTACGGTATTGATTGAAGCCGATCCGTGATAAGTCGTGGAGTCGGCGTGGGCCATGCTCCCGTACGATACCGGAGCATATTCGGAGCGGTTCAATTTCACATCAAACGAGTCCTGTGCGGCGGTCACATCGCCAATCGGGATTAGCGATAGCGTTGCCCCGGTATGGGCGTGAGAATCATCCACAACCGTTGCCGCGACAGAACCGGGTCCAGTAGCCGTCACATCGCCAGTTAATGCGGTGATGTAATCACCTGCGGCCTGTTTGGAGTTGAATGTGTTCCAATCCACGTATGACAGGAATCCAGAACTATTCGCGTCTGCAAAGAAGGTGGTGTCGGCTGAGATTGTCCTATTGGTCGATAGATCGCCGCCGCCACTCAGCGCGGTTCCGGCAGAGATCGTGGTGGACTTGTCTGCTTTGAGCGCAATCTGGGCCTTGGTGTAAAGCGTGTCCGCTTGGAGCATCGTCCGCGTGGCATAGCCGGGCATGGTCGAAGAATCGGCCTTGGCTACCTTTGTCGCAATCAACGATGCCTTGTATGTGGTATCGGCAACAAATACCGCATTAGACGCCTTCCCATCAAGCTCCCATTGCATCGCCACGGATGAGGTCGTGTCGGAGTATGGGATGCGGGCGTTGATCGCCGTAGAAAACTGTGTCTGGTGATTATCGAGCGAGTCCAGGAAGCGATTACCGGTTACATATCCCGATAGTGCCGTAGAATCGGAGGCCGCTTTCTTTGTTGCAAGAGCCGCGATCCATTGTGTCTGATGGTCTCCCAATGAATCCAACATTCGGTTCACGGTTGCCAACGTCGTTGTGTCGGTCTTTAGCCAAAATTTTGTCGTGTCTGAGAGCGCCGCACCCTGCCGGAGCGTAAACCCGTCGAAGGTGAGAGCATCCACGTTGCCGCCGACCGTGAGCAGGTATTGGATTGCCACAGAGTCTGAGAGGTTCAACGTCCCGGATCGGCTAGACAACGAATCGGTATATGTGTGACGGAAATCACCGGAAATCCAACGCAATAACGCTGTTCCAATAGATAGCGTCAGCGTCGTATCTGGCACGGGATTTGCCCGGAATTGGTAGTTCTGCCCCACGGCCTGAGAGGCAACGAGGGCAAGTAATGCGAGCGTGCGTTTCATTTGGCCTGTAGTCCAATGGTGATCCGGCAATAAAATTTTCCATCCGAGTACGCATTTCCTGCGTCGGCATGCCACACTTGGAACGTAACATCCGTCCCCGATTGTGTGACATTGCCGGCATAGCACAAACACCCCTGCCGTTCGCGGACTATCAACTCAACAGCATACGCCGCGAGACTGATGGACGGATATGGGTTGCCCGTCGCATCCGTCACCAACACTCCGGCGTTCGTCGTGAGTGTGATCGGAGAGGATTCGTCGCCCGTTACCTCTATCCAGTCTGAGCCGATATACAAGAGCGTGTCCGCAGTAGGTTCAACAAGTTCTGGCCATGTGGTATATGTGATTGTCTCAAGCAGTTGTATGTCATAATACCGCGCGAGAGACGTATCAAACTTCCATTCATTCTCAAACTTCTCCGGGTCAAGGAGAACGCAATAGACCGACGCAACCGATCCAAAGTATATCCACCTGTCATTCGATTGCAGGAAGTTGAGGACAAAAGCCCTATCCGCGTCTTCCTGCAACACTCCGAGCGTCGCCGTTATGACCCGCCGGAATCCTTTGAACGCCGTCCGAATCGACCCGTCAGACATCTCAAATCGAAGGGGGGGGAAGAGTTCAACTTTGTCCGGGCGGGTCAGTCCCTTGATGCTAAGCGTGGCGAACGTCCGCGTGTAGGTCGTTGCACCTGAGCGGTACTTGAATGTAATTGTCGAGGCCACACGCTACACCGGGAACGTCGTTCGGACTGACGGCTCCAATAGACTGAACGAGTAATGCGGCATGAGTGAGCAATCGAAGTCCCACGTATTCTCGAATCCCTCGGTGTTCTCAAGGCACATTGGCACATTGACCTCCGTCAAATAATCTACCGTTCGGTCGTTATCGATCACCCAATACAGTATAGACTTCATGTCCGTTGTCGAAGTCACGGGTTCACAATCCACCCATATCTTGCGGCGGAATGCCGTGATCTGGTCCTGCATCGACCCATCCTTGTATCGGTTCTGCGGACCGCCGAACAGTTCCACACTATCGGGCTTGGACATGCCACGCTCTGCCAATACGTCCAACTCAACGTACTCGGTTATGGCGATATCGTCAAAATAGAAAGTCTTGGCATCCGAAGCCCAAAGAAGAAAGTCTGTTGCTCCGCTGAGAGATGAAGACTTGAATGTGAGCGCTGTCCACGTGTCTGCTGTCAATACATCCAAAAAGCCAGACGTGACCCCGCCCGTCTTTATTGTCAGCGCAACTCCGTCAACGTCCGCCGTGTATGCCCACAGGGTTATGCAATATGCCTTCCCCGATACGAATGTGTGATTGTTCGCGCTCGGTAGCTTAGCGTGGTTCGTTGTCGCGTCCCCCGCGTCTGTGGCAATGACTTTGAATGAATACGTCCCGCCGTGGGCGTAGGTGTTGGACTGCGATACGGCATGATTCCCAACCGTCGCCCAATTCCCCACGCCCGATTCCGCGTTCCGATTCGCCAGCGTCGGAAGCGTTGGGGCGTTATATCTCAGCCGGAACGTATCGGGCATTATGACACTACGCCATCAAGCGAAGAGACAAGGATCGCGCCATTGAGCATCCACGGGATATTCCTGTCTTTCTCGAAATCCCCCTGAATGTCGATAGCCGCCTGAATGCCCGTCTGATTGTCGAGTGTGAATATCATGCCGTCTATCATCGTCACAATGGCCTTCGCACTGTCAGCCGTTGCATTGCCGAGGAGCAACAGATCGGCGTTCAGAGTTGACATCTGATTGAACTTGAGCGCAATATCCCACCCGATAGTGATGGGCCGCTTGAGGTCGTCCGTCACCGCAAGGGGGCTGATTGTAAGGTCCAACGCACCGACCGGGGCAATCGTTACACCCGCACCCCCGGCAATGTCCAACTTGACCAAAGAAGCCGCCGCCGAGTAGATGTGCGTATAGGCCGGGCTTCCGCCGTCCGTGGCCGCCGTGTAAACTCCGATACCGTAGAAGACAGCCGTGGCGGAATCAGCCGATGAAGCAAAGTCAGCCGCCGCAAGCGTCGGAGTCAGTAATTCAACCTCAGCCGCATCAGTCTTTGCAAACGATCCTTCCCATTCGAGTTCAATAACCCGCGTTCCCTCGGCTCCGCCTTGAACCACAATACGGGGCTTGACATTGACCTGTGCCGCCGCAACCTTGACCCATCCAGCCGAAGCCGCACCAGCCGCCGCAACTGCGTCAGCCAGCTTGAACAGGAACAGGTTCGTCCCTCCCCGGAGTGAGTCTAGAAGTTCGCACTCCTGTAACGCACACTGGAGCATCTTTGTGCTTGCCGTGAAGTGATACGCCTTGTTCACTCTGTTGCGCCGGAGTCCGGTCGTAACGGTGAACTCTTCGATGTGAATTTTCGACTCCGCAAGTTCGCCCAAGGTCTGCCACTTGTTCGAAGTCGTGTCCATGACGTATATCGCCAGAACTGCCGACGAGTTTACGTTTGCGATTGTGCCAGCGATTGCCGGGAATGCCATGATATTGCTCCTCTACTGCGTGAATGGAATGTGACTATTTTCGCTATTCCTCAATCCAGAGGACCGTCGTTTCGTTGTTCTCGAAGTCTTTGCGTATCTCGGTGGCGTAGTAGACCACATCTGCCGCCGTATTTTGGTCGTAGATTTCAATGCGCTTGAGCGGTGTGATGCTAGAGTGTGACGTTACCCCGGTGTCGTCAAACTTGAGACTACCGTACGTGCGTTCGTACATCCTGCGACCTGGCGAGAATCGGCGGTTGTAATACTGCATGACAGCGGTCACCATGTTAGTAACGCCCGTAACCCACGTCGCCGCATTGTAATCGTAGTATCGTGCGCCATTTGCAAACTGAAATTCGCCGGGAGAAGCCGCCTCCTCGGTGAAAAGTCCTCGGTAATCGTTCAGGCTCAACTCATCTGTGCTGACCGCGTAGGAGACAATGAAAAGCAACCCGATGCCGAGGTCAAATTCTGCGAATTTGGGTGACGGCCTGACCGCGAAGTTGTCCGTCAATAACAATGCTGAGGCCGTTTGCGGGTCGTAACCATCTACCTCAATTCCATCAATGGCCCACGACTCCCCAACGGTATGGTCCAAGTATCCGGCCCCAACGGACCACGAAACGGTCGTATGTGCCGCGTGGACATCGACGACGCGTATGTTGCTGGTTTTTATGACAGAATCGGAGAACAACGTCGATTGTTTGATTCCCTTCTCTGGTGTTATCAGCCCGGCGTAGGAATTTCCACGAGTTAGAAATTCCAGGCGGTGTAGGTTATTCGCGGGCGTTGCCGCATCGTACGTACCGTCAGTCTTGCCGTAGTAATAGCGCACAACCCATCCGAAGTTTAGCGCAATGCGCGTCAGTAACGAAAAGCCGTCGGCAAATTCCGATTCCCACCTATGCGGGTTATTTGCGTCGTCGTTCTCTCCGTCCAAATATCCATTCTTACTTGACGTTTGTAGTAGTGGCGGAGCTTCTTGATAAATTGTCTTTGTAAGCATGTAGCAATCTTCGATATTCTTCTCTACCTCCCCACCATTAAATTCCATTTTGAAGTCTGTTGAACGAACCTGTGCCGCCGCCGCATCGTAAGTTTGGTCGAATCCGACAGACACAATGCTTGCCAATAAATCGGACATCAGCACCGCATCGGTTTCATAAAGCCCCGCCCAACCATCGGAGAATGGTGTGGCGTGTGTTAATGCCTCGGTGACAATGTCGGCAATGGCAATATCCTTGATTGAATGTATAAGCGACACCAGCCTTAGCCTCACCGAACGGATTACATCAGTTTCACCCGTTGAGATGTAATGCTCCGGCCATTCGACCTCTTCCCGGTACACCTTGCCCCAGAAGTAAAACGTATCTACGCCGTCCTCTTCGAGGATGAACTTGAACTCAACGTTGACCGTTGGATAGCCCTGAATAACCTTATACCAGAACCCTTGCGTATAGGTCGTGTAGTCCTCAGCAAGTTCGAGTTCGAGGTTCTGGACATCGACCACACCCGGCTCTACGTCTATAAGTTCTGTCAGAGTCCCAATATGCAAGACCTTGACAGTCGAAGGAATCGTCAACTCCGGGAGCGACGTATCGACAATCAGCGATATCTTCATCACCCCGGCGGGATTATTCTCAATGTCCGGTAGACTGTACTCGGTGCTGAATCCACGCCCGGTTAGCGATATGGGAAGTGCCGCATTAAATGCGGTTGCGGTTGTCGTTCCAGTGATATCGTCGGTATGCGTCCCTACCGCCGTTGGCGTGTAAGTAATGTCAACCGTGTGCGTTGCACCGTTCGCCGCAAGCGTGAACGCATCATCCCCGCTTCCGAATGTAAACGGAGCCGCAAGACCGCCGAGAGCAATGTCTTGCGACGCTGTAGGATCAGAATCATTCGTGAACACGATTTGAAGCGTTGACAACGCGCCAATCGCAACCGCGCCAAAGTCCAGAGAATCAAGGTCGTGTGTGGTCTGATTGACGGCCATTACATGAGCCTCCCGCCACGACCGCGCCTAGCCTTCGCCTGCACCAGCACAAGGTCACTTCCACGCAATACGACATCCATCACAACCGGGCCGGAAGCCGCCGCCATAGCCCCGCCGAATCGCGCCATTTTCGCATTCGATACAATCTCTCCACTGCGATTTGGAACGAATAACTCCGGGCCACGTTCGCCGACGATATACGGACGGCCACCGGAGACGGGGCCACCTGCGGCCTTGAACGCGAACCCACCCATCATGCCTAGTCCGGGGAATATCGTATTCAATATCCCGGCAGAGGCCACTTGCATCGCCATGCTCGAAAGTGTGGACATGAACGCCCCGGCGAATGAGCCTAGCGCCGTCTGTGCGCCGCCGAACATCTGCGAGAATGCGTTGCCGATCTTCGAGCCTACCATGCCGGCCATGTTCGAGGTGGCAGAATCAAACGCGGACTCAAGCCCGCCTAAATCGTCGAATACTTCGCCGAATGACTTTGCGCGTTCTCCTGTCGGGCCTTCGCCTAGTTTGCGCGCCCTGTCCTGCGCCTCGCTTACCCTTTGTGCGGCCTTCGCCCTTGCCGCCGCACCCTTATCCAACCCCTTACGAGCCTTGCCGCCAAGCCCTGACGCAATCCCGGCGTAGAAACCTTCGCTCTCATCTTCGCCCAACCCGCCCTCGCGGATGCGCTGACGCTCAAGCGTTTCCTTCAACTTTTCCTGCAGGGTGTATTGCTTCGTGATGTCAGTCTCGAAGAGCAACGCCTCTTTGATGTACCGGATCATTTGCTCAGAACCCTCACCGCGCTTCTGGGCATACTCGGCTTCGACGCGCATATCTTCCAGTTCGTGCGCCCGTTCCTCACGGCGTTTCGAGAACTGGTCGGATTGTATCTTGTCGCGCTTCTCAATCAAGGCGTTAATACGCGCCTCTTTATTCATCACCCATGTTGCATGCTCTTGGGCGATTGCGTTCTGTCCGCGAAGTCCAGCAGATAGACTGGGTGTGAACTTTTCCTTTTCAATCGCCGTAATCTGCTTCGTCAACATTGCAACTTGCGCATCCTTGCCGACACGACCCATCGATATCAATGACTCATTCAATCCCTTCGCCGCCGTGTCAAACTCTGCCGTTGCCTTCTTTGCCTCGGTCATCACCCAAACAATACCCGCAATGGCCGCAACCGCCGCCGCTATCGGGCCAGCGTTCGCCATGAGCACCGTGCCGATCCCCGCGAGTTTACCACCAGCCCCTTGAGCCGCAATGCCAAGGCCGGTCATTGCAAACTCGGCCTCTTGGAACCGTGATGCTACGCCGCCGACAACCGCACCTAGCCCAGACCCGGAGCCGCCGAGCATCGACGCAAAACCCGTAATGGCCTGAGTCGATTCCCGCATTGTCTTATCGCCGACCCGTTGCTCCCTGTAGAACCGACGAAGCTCCTCCCCGGTCTTAAAATAGGACTGCATCATCTTGCCTTGCGCACCGACGATTGGCTCTAAGGCTTGCGTCCTATAATTCTTCCATTGGTCAATCTCGGCGGCAAGTTCCGGGCGATTCTTTCGCGCCGTCTCTGACAATGCCTTGTACTGCTTTGTCAGTTCTTTGATTTTTGCGTTTACCGCATCAATCGACCTATCGTCACTCGTTACGGTTATATTTAGTCGGGAGTCGGCCACTTATCTTCGTCGTCGTTCGGCTTCTTTTATTGCCCGTTTATGTTGCTCTTCCTGAATTGCGTTGTCATACGAACGTAGGTGGAACCACTTCATTGCATCCCGGAGCGTGTAGCGTTTCGCTACTTCATCCCTGCGGGACATCTTACCGTCAGCAAGGACGAACATCAGATACTCGCCCATGAACCCGGAGGGAAGTTTGGTTGTTTCGTCCTTCTTATGGAACCGCTTGAATGCAGACTCCCAACGCGCTAACTCCGCCGGATCGCCCGCGCAAAAACGGTAAAACCCGTCGCGATTTCGCTGACCTCCCCGGCCTTGAGTCCGCCGATGTCAAGGATGAACTCGGAAGGGCTATCGACCACAGCCTTGATGAATTTGGGCCACGCCGCCAAGAGTTTCTTCATTTCGGGTTCGGATGCAACGGCTTTCTTCCAGTTCTCCCGGAAGTCCTCACCGTAGCCCGTTTGTTCTGCGAGCGAATACCGTTCAAGGTTCGGGAAGAGGAACTTGACCTTTTCGCCCCCGATCTCAACGTAGTCTCTGACCTCAGCCGCCTCGGTTAGCAATGCCTCAAGAACACCCTTCATTGTCTCGGCGGTAATGACTGGCACGTCCGCGCCTTGCTCTTCGGCAATCACGCCCGCAGGCTTCGCGTCGCGTTCAAGTACTTCCTTCCACTTGTTGAGTTCCATGTGTCCGGCCTTCTATTGTAATGGCTCTGTTTTAGTGAATAGTGCATTTCCGTAGAGTTCCAAAATCTCCGTAATGTCTTCGTCCTGAAACATCATGTACTCGCGTTGGGGCATATTGATATCATACGGATCACCGTCGCCCGGATACTGAATGACCCCGCCGAAGTTGTGTATCAATGCGTAAGGGACCGTCCCCGTATCAACAAAGACCGTAGCCTCGTTCTCGTTCCACTCGGCTTGAATCGACTCGAAAAGATGACCTGAGCGTATCAGCGTCATCCCGCTCCCGCCTGATTTCGTCGGGGGCCATGGATTAGGGCGACCTTGCTCAAGAAAGTTCTGTCTGCCCGACCGGAGCATGATATCCCCGATTGCGGCCATGACCTGTTCGCGGTCTTCGTTAACCTCCGGCAAGTCGCCCGTTATCTTAACATCAATCAAGATTGGTCCCAGAAATAACTATGTACGGGTACAGAATCGGGGCCGTTGCTTTCGTTAGTGTGATCGTTGACGGCCAACCCCCACCCGCAGAAAGTTTGTTTGTTGCTATCGCGATAATCGGGAGCGTTGAGTTCTGGGATGCTTCAACAGCCAGATACATTGAGTTCACGTTTACGACTGGCCCATAAAAAATTTGTGAGCATGTATTGTCATTGTAAACCGACCAACAAAAGTATACAATCCCCGGACCTGCAATTGCACCGACTACAAAGGCCGCCCCTTGCCCTGTGCTGTTGGCTGGCCAAGAGGTCGCCGCTGTCGTGTCGATAAGCGCAAAGTCCTCATCGTACACGCCGACACTCCACGTCCTGACGGCACAACTCCCCCCCAGCGTTGCGGCGGCAACAGACGCCTCGCCTAGGGCAATCGGCTTTTCAAGATATACCGCAAACCCAACAATTGAATCGTTGAGCGCATTGGTAAAATTGTTTGTTGTCGTGCTGAACCCAAACCCCAACACGTCTGGAACAACGATAAAATTGTTCCCGGCGTTGTGTCCAGTTTCAAGCACCGAACGGGCGTACACTGTATCGGCTGGCTTGTCGCGCGAGGCAACATCAAATGTGTTGGCGGTTGTGAAAGTA
>Ga0209319_1001313_pt1 | contig 21082 bp, 20 predicted proteins | sample RifGroE2_FD_184000 | JGI IMG/M metagenome (GOLD analysis project Ga0209319, IMG submission 184000) | Groundwater microbial communities from Rifle, Colorado - Groundwater E2 (SPAdes) (version 2) | ecosystem: Environmental > Aquatic > Deep subsurface > Groundwater | place: Rifle, Colorado, United...
ATTTCTCTAACCGCTGAAGTAAGCGGCTCTTCACCTGCCGCAACATGCCCGGCTGCGGAAATATCCCACATCCCCGGATAGAGAGCTTTATCTTTCCCTCTGAGCTGTAGCATTATTTCTCCATTTGGATTATATATCCAAACCTGAGCCGATCGATGCCAAAGACCATCCCGATGCGCTTCGCTTTTATTTTTTTGGATATTCAGATGTTTGTTATTCTCATCAAAAATATCAATTATTTCATCTGGCATGAATTTTTTATAATTAAACAGAAACGTTTCCCGATTCTAATTCTTTAACGAGGTTTTCCATATTGGGAGATAATTTAATTTCTTTTAGCTTTTCAAAAACAATATACTTTATTTCATCAAACCTTTCTGGCTCGCCGATTGTTGGTTTTTGATTATTTAAAATTGAAGCGCTGAACCAAGAATAGGACATAGTATAACCTTTTTCAACAAAATCTTTTTGACCAATTTTTTTAACAATTTTTATATCCACACATAGCTCTTCCTTGATTTCACGTATTGCCGTTTCTTCTGCTGTTTCAACATTCTCTATTTTACCACCTGGTAATTCGTACCAGCCAGTTTTAATCCGCCGAATCAAAAGAATTTTATTGCCATCTGTAATCACACATCCTGCGAGAGATATTTTATTCATATAATTAAATTTATACTGCAAAAAACTTAACACTTTTATAAACCATATCAATCGCAAAATATACGAATGTTAAAGCGAAGATTTTAAAAATAATCGGCACAACTTTTGGATTAGAAAGAATCGTTCTGAATCTAGAGAAAATAAAAGCAACTAATGCTGTGGAAATCAGCCAGCCGATTTCAACCAAAAGTAAAAACAGATAATTACCTAAATATATTTTCTCACCGAGCATTATCGCTTTCGGCACGCAAACTGTGATCCAAAAAGTCCACAACACACCATTAGCCAGAATCATAGCCGAGATTTTTCCCAAACTGAAATGAACTTTTTCTTCCGTGTCAATTTTATTTATTTTCCAAATTGAAAAAGAAATCCAAATTAGGATGGCTGCGCCGATAACTGAAAGACCTTGGAAAAAACTTTCTGTCAGATTCATTGAAGTTAGTGCCAATAAACTCAGCAATGCGATTATCGTTTCGGTCAACATCGCCCACAAAATTATCCGAAAGCTTTTCAACATCCCTGACTGTAAAATTTCCGTAAAAGTAGCGGCCAAAACCGGACCAGGTATTAGCCCTCCGATTAAGCCAAGTATGAATGCGCTTAAAATTTCGTTAAACATAATTAAAAATCTTCAACAGCTCTCCACTGCTTAAAATAATAACACAGACCATCTTCATTTAATTTAAAAACAAAAATTCCATTGATATTTTGTTTTACATTTTGTGGAAGCATTGTTCTTTTCACTTGCCAATTTGCAACACATAAATTCTGTGTAATTGAAATTATTTCAAAATCAAAACTCACATTTTTTTGATTTGACGGAATAATTTTCCACAAATCAGAAACTGCATTCCAATCCGCCAAAGGCTCTTTTAATGCAGATTCGTAATATATAACATCTTTCGAAAATAACTCAGAAGCATTCTTTGGGTTTAGATCTACCCAATATCTTCCAAGTTTTTCAAGCCAACTTTTATAATTATTTACCATAGATTTATAATTCATCTTTTCTCTAACTTTTAGATTACCACAAACATTAGCAAATTAAAATAGATATAAAAATACCCGCACAAGTGCGGGTATCTTATTAATTCAAATCTATATCTGGCTCAACTTTGTCTTTCTTCTTATTCCTATCCAGATCCACTTCGGAAATCGTGTAACCGCCCCGTCCTTCCGGGTCGGTGAATTTCACGCGGACGCAGCGTTTAAGGCAGTGCTGACTGATTACTTCGCCTCGTTTGCCGTCAACATTCACTGTAGCGCCCAATGGGGGCATTTCTTTTTTCATTTCCTGATAGCCTTTGACCTCGAAAGCTAAACAACACATCAGGCGGCCGCAAGAGCCGGAGATACGGTCGGAGCCGCGATGCTCGCACTGCTGGGTCTCTGCCATGTCTGAGGTAATGGAAACAAACTCTTTCAAAAAACCTTTACAGCAAAGCTCCTTACCGCAGTGACCGTAATCACCGCACAGCCTGGCCTCGTCACGAATTCCGATTTGCTGTAAACGGATAGTGCGATTAAAATTTCTGGTTAATTCTTTGGCCAATTCGCGAAAGTCTATCCTTCCATCAGCGATGAAAGCTAAAGTGATTCTTGAACCGTCGAATGAAAAATGGATATCAACCAATTTCATGTCCAAATTAAATTTTTCAACTATCTTTCTGCAATCTTCCAAAGCCTTTTCTTTTTTCTCCGCATCCGGCAGTTTTTCCAAATCATCTTGATTAGCTTTTCTCAGCACCTGCCTCGGCTCTTCGCCTTCGGCCGTTTTCAAGAGTTCATCTTTTACTTCTTCAAAGCCCAGGATATCACCTATTTCAATGCCAAGCTCTGTTCGAAATACAACTCTTTGACCTTTTTTCAATTCCAAACCATTGGCGTCAGCATAATAAATCTTATCCCAGGGAACAAATTGTATTTTAACAGCTTGCATAAATAAAATAATAACTAGCCAAACCGATTTTACCCCTCTGTCATCCCGACAGAGCGGAGCGACGAGGGATCCCGAAGTGAGGCAGAAACAATAAATTTCTTAAAAATATTAATCAATGATCCAACTGAAATTCAAACCTTTATTGAACAAATCAGTCTTTTCCTTTTCCCGAGATCTCTCACCCCTAAAGGGGATTCGAGATGACAGAGGAGAAAAGTTTAAGAGATGTCGTTCGGGAAAGATTCGGGATGACAGAGAAGGGTCTATTGGAGAAACTAAAACAAAATAAAACTACAGTGAATATCTGATAAACTTCTCTACCTTCGCATCGCCCAAAACATCACAGATCTTTTTTGAATCATCTTTGATGAATTCTTGTTTGGTCAGACAGATTTCTTCGAAATATTTATTGATTTTTCCAGCCAATATTTTTTCGATCATTTCTGCCGGCTTACCTTCCTTGCTCAATTGTTCAGCATAGATCTCTTTTTCTTTGGCAATTTCTTCTTCGGTAACTTCTTCAGGAGAAATATATCTTGGATTTACAGCCGCTACTTGCATAGCGATTTCTCTTGCCAATTCCGCACTGCCTGGCTTATCAATTGCGACTAATACGCCGATATTACCGGCACCATGGATATAGCCTGCAACCGAGCCGCCGGAAGTCAGCATGTCATATTGTTTGATTTCTAATTTTTCACCAACGACAGAACTTAGATTTTCCAAAGCTTCTGAAATTGTTCCGCCTTCTTCCAAGGCGATTGCAAGCAATTCTTCCTTGGTTGCCGGGCGAGCAGCCTTCACCAATTGAATCAAGCGTTCAGCAAAATTCTGGAACTGTTCGCTGCGAACTACAAAATCAGTCTCAGCGTTAATTTGGAAAATATAGCCTTCATTACTATCTTCATTAGTTGCAATTTTTACCAGACCTTCAGTGGTTTCACGATCACTTCGTTTTGCCGCCTTGGTAATACCTTTCTTTCTTAGGATTTCCATCGCCTTTTCCAGATCGCCTTCCGCCTCGGTCAAGGCGTTTTTGCAATCAGCCATACCAGCGCCTGATTTTTCACGAAGTTGTTTTATTTTTTCTAATGAAATTTCCATATATTTGTCGTATTTGTTTTAATTAAGATCTATTAATTTTAAATTAAAAAATAAAAATGTAAAATGACAAATCAAAATGTAAAAATTTTAGTTACAAAAAATAATTTTAAATTTTTACACTGTTATTTTGAATTTTGATTTTTGATTTTTAAATTATTTAACCGCTTTTGCCTTCTCTTTGCCGGACTTGATTGTTTCGGCAACCATATTTAAGATGAGTTTGATTGTTTTTGTCGCGTCGTCATTGGCTGGAATAACATAATCAACATTTTGCGGATTAACATTGGTATCACAGATGGCAACGACAGGGATATTCTTTTTCTTGGCCTCGGTCAAAGCTGTTTCTTCTTCTTTGATATCCCAGATGAAAATCAAGTCGGGAGTCTTGGTTAAATTTGCCAAACCACCAACCTTCTTTTCTAAGCGAGCGATTTCTCTGTCGATTTCCAATCTTTCTTTCTTGGTATATTTATCCAATTTGCCTGCTTCTTTTTCTGCACGCAAAGTGACATATTTACTGATCGCTTTTTTGATAATCGTAAAATTAGTCAAGGCACCACCAAGCCAGCCTTCGTTTACATAAGGCACGCCGACTTCTTCGGCAATTCTCTTGATATGCTCTTTGACTTGAGTCTTGGTACCGACTAATAAAATAGTCTTGCCTTCGGCAACGCTCTTTTCAATAAAATCCAAGGCAATTTTCAATTGCTTTCTGGTTTTTGATAAATCGATAACGTGTACTCCATTTCTGGAGGTAAAGATGAATGGCGCCATTTTTGGATGCCATTTTGAGGTGCGATGTCCGAAGTGCATTCCTGCATGGAGCATCTCCTCGACTGTTGGGAACTTAATCATAAGGTTTTTTCCTTTTAGCCTCTACTCTACATCATCCGCCTCAGGCGGACAAGGAAAATATAAATATTAGAGTATGAGATTTTAATAATATAAAAGCCAAAGGCTTTTTGTATGGTCGGGAATTCATTTTCCTCGACCATAATAAAAGACTACTGAAATCAGTAACCTTTTAAAGACGATTTTATACGCCTTTTAATAAGCTTACAATATAACAAACAAACCGATTTGTCAACAGCCTAGAGTAATGTGCACTGTAAACAATCAAAGACGAATATTAAGATACTTTTGAGACTGTTTTAGTAGAAGCTTCGCAGTGAAATCTCTAACATGTAGTATTTTCCTTATAATTAAATAAACTAGTCTCTTTCTATTCTGTAAAGCTATTCGGCCTTAATTTTATTTAAATTATCATTCGTGATGCCAACGCCCATATTCTTCATAATATTAAACGCACTATTGCCATTTGCCATATAATATCTTTTTCCATCTTTTATGTTAACATACCAGGCTTCACCCAAAGACTCGACTTGAAGCAAGATTTTTCCCTTGAGTCGCTCATTGATTTTTTTATCTACTGGCAATTTATTTTTTCCATTTGGATCGTAACCATTTTCAACCTCTTCCGAATCATTATAACCATCACCATCTGTATCAAAATTATTCGGATCAGTGCCGATTGCTTTTTCCAGTTTATCAGACAAGCCATCACTGTCAAAATCTTTTTCAGCTGGATCATAAATAATGCCAACCGGTATTTTATTTAGATCCTTGTTTTTAATGCCTAAACCGAAATTATTCATAATTTCAAAAGCTGAGTCTCCATCTTTCAAATAATATCTTTTTTCTGGCCCCACATACCAGGCCTCGCCCAAGCTTTCTACCTGAAGCAATATATAACCCTTTAATTTGTTTAGTAAATTACCGATAACAGACCCAGATGAGTTTTGATTGCCGCTGTTTACGGTTGCACCAATTATTTTTCCAACCTCAACATTCTTTAAGGTAACCTCCTGCAATTTACTTTGCTCGATCTCGTAGATTCCTCCGTATTCTTTTTGCGTGCTATTGGAATAAACTATCAAATAATTACCTGGCGCGATATGTGCTTCAGCATAACCTTTGTCAGAAATATTTAAGTTACCAATTTTTTTATCTCGATAAAAATTTCCCTTATTATCCTTGGTTAGGCTATACAAAGTAATTCTTCGATTTATATTTAACAATTTATTCATCTCAACTGGTAAATAAATCCTACTAATACCAGAAACTATTTTTTTCTCGGTTCTTTTATTCTTTTCAATCACTACGTCCCAGAATACATCCTTTTGTCCAAAACTATCTTTTAACACCATTGCATAAACTCCGGCAGAATTTTCAAAAATAATTTGTCCCTTCTTATTATAGTCAAGTTTTTTTACACTTTTAACAATTATTCTATCTCCTTTAATATTATTGTCTTGCTCGAAAATTTCAACGCTTTTTCCTGCTTCCAACAAATTAGCTTCTGCATCTTCCATGGTAATCGCCACATCGCTGAATATATATTCATAATTAAAGTTTGCACCAGCAGAAACATTGATTGCTGTTTCTATATAGCCAACACCGCTTCCCAAGTCTGCAGTTAATATATAATCACCTCCGACGCCTTTAGCCGTATGGGTTTTATCCGCCACATAGGTAACTATCTTCCCTTCAATGGAAGTATCAAAATTACCATAAACCAAATCTTCTTTTTCATTTATCGGCTGACGATCTACATCATAGCGCTGGGTATATAACGAAAATTTAACATTTTTTTTCAATTCCCCAAGATCATTCCTAAAAACAAACGTGATACTGCTTAATTTTTTTATAACACTCTCTGACTCCCCACACCCAATGCTGAAGTTATCGTAAAACCAAAAAGCGCCAGCTTCAGAATTTTTATCAAATACTTTGAAAGCATAAATATTGTCTGACTGAATGCTTGGCGTAAATTTTACCTCAGCAATTCCGGTTGTCGCCAATGTCTTGCCCTCAGCAATTTTTTTACCTGGCGCCGGCTTGCCATCGGCATCAGTTTTTTGCTCAAAAACATTTACAGTGATGCCGGATATATACTGATTCGATGAATCGCGAAAAACAAAATTAATAGTAGCCGGCTTGCATTCTGCAGCATTAACATTGCCAGTAGAAAAGATAAGAAGCCCTACTGAAATAAAGAAGAAAGAAAATAACTTCATACTATTTACCATTTTAATTATTATATAGAATATTATAACAATAATACAAAATTTTGGCTATAGTTTGCATCGAGCTTTACCCGGGGTTGACATATAATGCTTTTTATGTTAAACTAAAAAATTAATTTAAAAATCACATATACTGCGCCTTAAATCTTTGAGATTTAGTTTTATGTTAGACAAAATAATCATGGTAAATATTTTACAAAAACTAAGCAGGAAGTATTTCAATAAAAAATACCTTTTTTGGTTTGTTGTTCTCAAAATAGTATCCTATATAATCATTGGACTATTTTTAGTAAGCTCCATTACCAATAAAGCTGAGGCTGTTTTTAATCTGGACGAGAGCGTAACCCTGGTTAAGACAGTTAATCAAAAACAAACATATCTTCTTGATCATAATAGAAAAATTAAGAAACTTTATAATAGTGAAAGTGTCTTTCTGTCTTATGGAAATAAATTTAACCAAATAAAAATAATTAACGAACAAGATTTAAGGAAGTGGCCAGATGCCCATCTGATAAAAATTAATGGTAAAACAGGAGTTTATTATATAAATGGTAACCAAAAAACACTTATAAAAAGTCAGGCTGACTTAATAAGTCTCGGTTTAAGCAATGCCGATGTTATCAATGTAAATCAAACAGATCTGAATAGTTATCATGCAGTTGACTACAAGAGTAATAATTTATTGACTTATACAAACAGCGCGCCCAAAATCAAACAGAAGCTTTATATCTACCCAACTTATAATACCCTACAAGATAATAAATTTTTAATCGGACAAAAAAATATTAAATTAGCCTCATTCACCGTGGTGGTTGCATCTGACGAAGATGTGATAATTGATAGAATTAGACTGACAAAAGGAACTGAGTCACGCGGCGATATCAATTTTTCAAACGGCTTCAGCAATCTTCGTGCGGCGATTAATGACAAGCAGGTAAAAACAATTATTAATCAACCTAATAGCAATTTTTTTGACTTTGCTGGTTTTGATTATGCATTGAAACACGGAGAGAAGGCGGAAATTACTATCATCGCAGACACATCAAACTACCTAAAATTATCGCAAGCTCAATTAATGCTCTCGGCAATAGCAGTTAACGACAAAGAGGGCGGTAAACAAACGATACTTTACAAAGTTAACACCAATAGCGAAAAAGTTTATTTTACCCCGACGATCTACTCAGAAAACATTTATAATCAGGCGGATCTCAACGCCATTATTCAAAAAAACAATTACCGACCAGTTGTTAACAACTATAATTATTATCCCCCAAAACCTAGAGAACCAAGCAGACCGGAAAGCTTCTCTGAGTTGTCTTGGCCGACCGCAGGACGGACAATCAACTATTATTTCAATGACACGACCTATCCTTATCGTAATATATCTGAACATAATGCAATCGATATCGAGACCGGCCAAGGCAGTAGCGTAAGAGCGGTTGCCGACGGCTATGTCGAAATAGCAGAAAAAACCAATTCATCCAGTTATAGCTATGTAACCATCCGCCATGACAATGGCATAAAAACAAGATACGGACACTTGTCGCAAATTAAAGTGAATGTCGGTGACTTCATCAAAAGAGATCAGCTGATTGCCTTGAGTGGTGGACAACCAGGCACCATCGGCTCCGGCAGCTATTCCACCGGCCCCCATCTTCATTTCGAAGTCTTAGTCAATGGAGTAAATGTTGATCCGTTGAAATATTTGGAATAATTTTCTGTCTAGAAAAAATAAAAATACGAACCTTGTGCGTTCGTATTTTTTTGCTCAAAAACTAAAAATTTAAAACAATAAAATTAAATAAAAAACGCCACACATTTTGTATGGCGGTTAAGGCTGAATTATCCAGATGCATTCTGTTCGCTTGCGACAACAGAATAATTACTGCAATCAGGGCATATCCCTTTATTATCCTTTTTGCTTACCTGTCCCCATTGCTTCAGGGAAATCAACATTTGAAAAGTGCAATCTTTTTCACAACCTACCATAATATCTGCCATTGCTCACCTCCCAAGAAATAACAATCCATAAACATATAATTACTTAAAATAAACAAAAATGTCAAATATAATAACCAGTATTTTTTTATTTTCTTTTCGTCAACAAACAGTACCGCTTGTTATCTTTTAAAACAGTAAAAATCAAAACATACTCCCCGCCTTCCCCTATTTTAAGTTTTTCATACAATTCTTCTACTGCTACTGGAAATCTTCTAGTTAGAATATCGGCTCGCTCAATGCCCAGTGCTTTAAATTTTTTCTTCAAATCTTTGATAGAAAATTTTTCTATGCTGATAATCTCGAAAGAACGGAATAATTTTTTTTCACTAACCATTGCATCGCTGGTCAAAAAAGCCGTTTCGGAATTTATTTTTTTTAATTCAAATTGCTGAGCCAGTTCATCAATCAAATGCGCTTTAATAATCGCCTTGTTCGGTTCGTAAATAAATTTTAATGGCTGATCAAGTACTGAAGTAAAAATTTTTTGGGGTGACTCAACCAAACTAAATTTCTCATTACCAATCAAACAGGTTGCCCGCCGTTCAGCGGTTTTAAATTCCCCGAACCACAACAACGCAACTTTGCAAACGTTGTCTTCGGAGATAATTTCTACCTCCGGCTTCAAGGGTAGGCTATCTAATTCTTTGTAATCAAAAGCTGGGGAAATTTTAATACATATCTTGTCAGTGATTTTCAAAAGCTCCGGCAAAATCTCCAAAATCTTGGGGCTGGAATTGAATATGGAGCGGGTCTTGGTTCTGCCCTCTCTTTCTCTGGCAGGATCAATAAAAAAAGCATCAGCATCTTTGATTAAATTTTCTTCGGCCCTGCCAAGAACAAATTCCACATTTTTTAAAACACCATACGTCTTAGCATTGAGTTTGGAGCATTTCAGATGAACCTCGTTTTGGTCTACTGCTACCACCTTATTCTTTTCAGCAAGGAAGATTAAATTGCCACCGATACCGGCAGTCAAATCAACGATCTTGCCAATCTTTCCGAATCTGTCAGCGATATGCCTGGATATTTTTTCGCCAGTTGCTTGCTCTAACCCTAAACCGGTGAAATACATCTGTTCGCTTTTTTCAAATTTTCCAAAAGCCTTTTGGCGAAATTTTATTTGGGATAGCAAGGCAGGAATATGCTCTAGCCCCTTTTTTGACAAAATCAAAGCCAAGGAATTCAATTCCTTTTCACTGAGTTTAGCATATCGCATCAATAACTCCTGACCAGAAGGAGAAGTTAAAAATTCTAAATCATTCAATTCCATTGTTTAAAGATATTATTGTAGCTAAAATTGCCACAAATATTTAAGTTATAATATTGATTCGTAACCTTCGTAGTAAATTTCATTGATTCGCAAGGATTAGCTAGAATTAGGTATTGACAAGAAGGACTATATCTAATATTATAATAACATCTTTAAAAAGTCCATTTGAGACTCTTTTTTATTATAAATTAACATACCTATGAAAAAAGATACCCACCAGAAGTATTATCCAAACGCCAAGGTAATTTGTGCCTGTGGCAATTCTTTTGAAACCGGTTCAACCGTGGAAGAAATCAAGACCGAGTTGTGTTCTGCTTGCCATCCTTTTTACACTGGCAAACAAAAGTTGGTTGACCCTGCTCGCCGTGTTGAAAAATTCCGCGCCAAAGAAAGCGCCAAGGATGAAACTGCAAAAAACAGAGTTGGCAAGAAAGTCAAAAGAGCTACCAAGGCTAAAGCCAAAGAAGAAAAGAAAACTTCAAAATAGCAACCCAAAACGGTTATCTAGTTTTGTTATGGTATAATACTAATACCAGAATAAAATCAGATAACCGTTTTTTTTAACAATTTCTAATTTTCAATTTTCAATTTCTAAACAATTTTAAATGACTAAATTTTAAATTAAAAAATTGAAGCATTGTTTTAAAATTGAAAATTATAAATTGAAAAATTATCCTCATGTACGAAGACATAAAAGAAAAATTAAAGTCGCTTGACGAACAGCTATCTGATCCAGCAAATACCAATGATCAAGATAAGCTAAGGACTCTCTCTCAACAACGCGCCGAAATAAAAGACGTGGTTGATTTGATATTGGAATTGGAAAAAATCAATAATAGCATTTTAGAGAATAAAGAAATTTTACAGAATGAGACAGATAAAGAATATTTGGAAATGGCCGAGGAAGAAAATAAAGAGCTGGAAACCAAAGCAGAAACTATCAAAGCACAAATTGAAACTGAACTTCATCCGGCTGACCCAGACGATAAGAAAAATATTATCATGGAAATTCGCGCTGGGACCGGCGGAGATGAATCCGCACTTTTCGCCGCCGATCTCTTTCGCATGTACTCTCTTTTTGCCGGAAAAATGGGCTGGAAAATAGAACTCTTGGATTCGAATCCGACCGGCATCGGCGGCTATAAAGAAATCGTCTTTTCAGTGGCCGGTAAAAATGTTTACAGTAATATGAAATATGAAAGCGGCACGCATCGTGTTCAACGTGTTCCAGAAACAGAAAAAGCCGGACGTATTCATACCTCTGCCGCAACTGTTGCCGTACTGCCGGAAGCGACTGAAGTTGATGTACAAATCAGAATGGAAGACCTGCGCATTGATACTTACGCCGCCTCCGGCCCTGGCGGACAAAAAGTTAATACCACAAACTCAGCGATCCGCATTACTCACCTGCCGACCGGCCTGGTTGTAACCTGCCAAGACCAGAAATCCCAACAGCAGAACAAGGTCAAAGCCTTGGAAGTCTTGCGCTCTCGTCTGTATGAAAAAATCCGTTTTGAACAACAGCAGAAAGAGGCCGCTCAAAGAAAGGCGCAAATCGGTACCGGCGACCGTAGTGAAAAAATCAGAACATACAACTTCCCCCAAGATCGTATTTCCGACCATCGCATCAAGCTAACTCTTCATTCCATCGATCGGATTATGGATGGAGAATTGGACGAAATTATCTCCGCTCTAAAAACCGAAGAAAATAGATTGCGATCCGAACAATAAAAAACGGCAACCGAAGTTACCGTATGCATTTTTTGAAGATGTTCTTCAGATAGTCGCCATGTTTACTGTGGCAATGAGGAGTTTTATCATTATTGAGAAAATCCATCAGCCATGACAAATCGTGCTTTACAGACTCAAAATAAGAGCCGGCACGTTTGTTATCAAACATCCTGAAATGAAGTAATAGCTTCAACATTGCCAAGTTGTCGCAAACAAACAGCGACTGAAAACCTGGACCACCGAATGACCAGGCGTTGCCTATACAGTAATGAACGAACCTTCGGGGACGAAGTACGCCGAGTTCTGCTTCCTTGGTTCCATATGCGTTTGCACGATACAGCGTTCCCAAAACAACGATACAGTAGCCAGGATCTTTCCCATTTTCAATTTCCATCAACTTTTCTTTCGGATATTCTTCAGTCGCAGCGACAAGATCCACCCATGGCTTTCTTTTGGCAATTACGCCGAAAGCGCATGCATGCCCCTCGGTAAAGATACAAACTGTACCAGGTTTAAGATCCTCTGCCTTTTCGATCAATCTAAAATTGAGTTCAGACTTTTCCACTTCTTGCCTCCTTGCTGATTTATTTATGACAATAAAAGAATTTACTACCAACATTAAAAGGTCCGATTTACCTCCTCTTGATTTATCACTGATATTAGCATATGTGATAAAAAAATCAAGAGAGTTTGTTTTGGCCAATCCGGATTATTTAATCAAACCATCTCAGCTTGTTCATCTGAATAGGTTGATTAAACTCCGCAAAAAAAACTACCCAATAGCATATTTAACCAATGAAAAAGAATTTTATGGGTTTAATTTTTTTGTTAATGAGAACGTCTTGGTTCCTCGCCCTGAAACCGAATTGATGATTGAGGAGACAGTAAAATATGTAACGCATAACGCGGAACGTGCAACGCTGGTGGATGTAGGAACTGGTTCTGGATGCATAATAATTACACTTGCTAAACTGCTAGAAAGTCAAAAGTCAAAAGCATGCCCTCGACCACGACCGGGGGTCCCAAGTTATAAATTCATTGGTCTAGACGTATCTTTAAGTGCTTTACAAGTTGCAAAAAAAAACGCTAAATTACATAAAATAAGCAAAAGGATAAAGTTCATAAAAAGTAATTTACTTCAGAAACTTTCAACTTTCAACTTTCAACTTTCAACTTCCAGCCTAATAATCCTTGCCAACCTCCCCTACCTCACCCCAAAACAAGTCAAAGAATCCCCTTCAATCAAACGAGAGCCAAGACTAGCCTTGGTAGCAGGCAAGGATGGATTAAAATATTATCGAGAACTTTTCCGGCAAATCAAAGAATATGAGATAAAAAAATACCATGTCCTTTGCGAGATAGATCACACTCAAACGGAAGCCTTTAAAAAACTTATCAAAAAAGAACTGCCTGGTTGTGAATTTTATATCAAAAAAGATTTAAGCGGCTATGCTCGTTTAGGCATAATAAAATCCCCGAAATAAATCGGGGATTTTATTAATTTATACTAATTCAAAAATTTATTTCTCTCCGCTCGGACCAGAAACATGTATACCGCTTGCCCCTGCCCTGGAATCGGTTTCTAAATAATAATTTACAGTATAATCCTTGGTCGAAGTTGCGGAATAGTAATAATAACAAAAAGAATTCGAAGGCGCGATTGCAGTTCCTCCCGGTGTTACGTTCGATGGAACAGCAGTCGGCCAGGATGGATCAACCATCACACTATCTAACGCTCTCGATGCCAATAAAGCAGGGCCGACCGATCCGGTGGTAGCGACACATTCACCGGCCGATGACGGATAATTACCATCATTGTCATTAGCATACAACTCAAGAGATTTGCGCATTGCAGAAATCGCATTAACTCTCAAAGAATCCCTAGCACCCCTCCTGACAGTGGTTACCGCCACCAAAGCAAGGACAGCCAAGAAGCCTATTATTGAAATGACGACCAAAAGCTCGATCAGGGTAAAGCCTTTTTTGTTGTTTTGTTTTGCCATAAATATTTTGTTAATTTAATATGTCACGTTATAATTATTTTTAACTACCTCTACCCAAGTTATTCCTGCATTAAATTCTACTGATTCGTCATTGTTATAATAAAATAAATTTCTCGAATTTGCAGTTGATTTTTTCCATTTTCCCTCTTTACATTGACCATCCATACAAATAACTGCCTTATCCCTACCTACATTACTCATAGACAAACGTGCCTTTTCATCAACCACTTTAGAATTAACATATTCAATTATAACATTTTTTGCGGCGATTGTCTCGTCTTTTTCTGTCTGCTGAATTTTATCCCTAACATACCTAATATAGCTATTGCTATTTTGATCATATTTCCATTCTACCACAAAATCAGGTAATCTAAAATTGATTTTGATAGTGGTGGTTGCCGGTTGTGGTTGAGGTAAATCATCTTTGAACTTCCACGCCTCATAATCGTCATCCTTTACATTCTTTTTTGTTAAGTAATTTTTCAAATTTTCAACCGAAGTAAATAGGTTGTGCGGTCTGGGACGGTTATTGTCTCGCCAAAAATATCGACTATTATAAAATTCGTCTAAAGCTAGAATTCCTTTGTTTCTAATTTTGTCCAGAGCATCAGGACTGCCTCCGCAATGGACATACAAGGCATTGATTTCTGTTGCCCAGTCAATAAAATATGGCCGAGCGCTTCTGACCGGACCGATTTTTTCTACTGCATCGCTGTCAGTAAAAAATGCTAAGAATCGAGTTACCGCACCTTCCGCCTCAGCTTCGTAAACCAAACTTGCTTGAGTCAAACCCGCCTGAGGCCGAGCATCAAGGTGATTATCAATCATTACTCCGACCAATTGAGGATTTTCGTTACCAGCCGGAACAAAAATACCATCAATTTTTCTTCTTACTAAATTTGACCGGTCTGCACATTCCTGGTTTCTACAGGAATCTTCAATGATCATTTCTTCATTCCCTGTTTTATTTTCTGAAAAATAAATTTCATTTTTAAAAGGCTTGAAAGACTTCCATAGAATAAAAATCGAAATACTAAACAATAAAAAAAAGCTGATTATCAAGAATAATCGCTTTTTTTTATCGATAAATATGTCTTTGTTTAACATCTCCTTTTATATTAAACTATATTATTTTGCAGCTTCTTTATTTTCCTTTTCTTTTTCTGCTTCGACCGGAACTTCTGCTGCCGCAACAGGTTCTTCTTCTTCGACTTCTTGCTTGATGACAATCGCTAATACTTCATCTGATACGCTGGTCAATTCAACCCCGGCAGGCAATTTCAAATCACTCATTTTAACCGAGTCTTCAATTTCCTTCAAAGCAGAGACATCTACCTCGATCTGGTTGATCAGATCCTCTGGTAAACATTCCACTTCGACGTGGTCAGCGTTTCTTACCAAGAATCCACCCAAATCTTTCACCGCCCTAGCTTCGCCGACAAATACCAATGGAATTTCCACAGTGATCTTTTTCTTCATATCCACTCTGATAAAATCAATGCTCTCGATTTTTCTTTTGATTGGATTTTTAGATACATCATAAACCAACACCCTTTCAGCCTTGCCATCAATAATCAACTCAATCAAATTGGTTTCACCTGCCTTCGCGAAAACTTTACCAAACTCGGTTTCTTTAACTTTAACGCTTATACTAGGCAAACCGGTACCATAAACAACAGCAGGAATAAACCCCTCGGCTCGTACTGAATTCACCTTTTCTTTTTTTGCATCACGGCTTTGCGCCTGTAATTCGATTTTTTCACTCATAAATTATTTTAATTAATTAATAAATCGTTTTGGATCTAATTATTATACTTTGTATAATTCCTACTAATATTAGGTTAATTATTATTGCGCTGCCGCCGTAACTGATAAAAGGCAGTGAAATTCCAACCACGGGCAGCAATCCCATATTCATTGCTATATTAATAAACATTTCAATAAAAATCAAGCTAACTACGCCTAAAATAAAAAAGATGCCGAAGTCATTATTCACTTTTTTCAAAGAAACGATGCAACGATAAAAGAAAACAGCAAAGAATAGCATTACCAGCCCCACACCTAAAAAACCTAATTCTTCAGCCACAACCGCAAAAATAAAATCGGTCTGACTTTCAGGCAAAAATTTTAATTGAGATTGAGAGCCGAAACCGATTCCCCTGCCGACCAAACCTCCTGAACCTACCGCAATAATCGCTTGAGCAACATTATATCCTTGATCAAGGGGGTCAAAAGAGGGATTGAAAAAAGTTAGAACTCTTTGTTTTTGATAATCTTTAAGATAAAAAGACCAGGCTCCTCCGGCCAATAAAGCGATAATCAAAAAAATTGCGAATAGATATTTCTTTTCCGGACCGGTAAAGATTATTATCGAGAACCAAAGAGCGAACAGAAGCATGGCTGAACCGAAGTCTGGTTGAAATAAAATCAAAACAAATAAGATCAAGGTCGCTCCTCCAGTTATGACAAAATGCCTTAACTGGTTGATTCTCATCGATGATCCGGAAAAATATCTGGCTAAAAATATGATCAAGGCTAATTTAATAAATTCAACCGGCTGGATGCCAAAACCGAAAATACTGAACCATCCCTTAGTGCCATTAATTACTTTACCAAAAAATAAAACAGCCAATAATGACATTATCCCAAAAATATATAGATACACACTATAGCTACGTAGATTATGATAGTCAGAAAAAGCAAAGATCAACATTAAAATCACGCCCACTGCTATGAATAAAAGCTGTTTTTTAAAATTAAGCAGGTCTGCCCCCCTGCCGAGAGAAACACTGTAAATTTCAGCCAAGCCGAAGGCCATTAACAAAAGGACTGAAGAAAGCATAATCCAGTCCATATTCTTTAAATATGTAAAAATTCTTTTAAACATACTGCTTAAAATCTTTTTTCCACTTCTTCAATCGGCAAAACACCGCTGCCGATAAATTTTTCATAAACTGTCGTGTCCATAAAGTTTACTTCCGGGATTACTTCAAGCTTATCAATGCGGCCGAACTGACCAGGGTAATTGGCCTCAATTACCCTTGTCTCGCCAGATTTCAAACTATCTGCGAAATATTGATTAACCCCAACTATACTACCATAACTATAAAGTAATGTAGTAAAATTCACTTTCCAATAATTATAAGGAGATAGATTGGAAACTGTAAAACCGATTTGGCCTAAATTTATTTTTTCCGATAACCCACTGGTTCTGGGTGGCACATAACTGGCATTTTTAACTTCAATATTCAAATGTTCCATTTTATACATTTCCCAGTTAGGTATTTTTTTAGCATCAATCCTGTGCCAGCTCGGATTTTCCATTATAAATTCAACGCTGCCAGGTCTAGAATTTAATTCTTTTGCCAAAAATGTCAAGTATTTGGATTCATTTGGGAAGATATAATTTTTTAATTTTTCAGATGGCTGGCCATCAACCAAAAAGTAATAGCTCAAATCTGCCCAATGCCGCTGGCTCGGATTTTCAATTCTAACCAAAAAATCATATTTATTGCCGGAGGTATTAAAAACCTGAACTTCAGACGCTACCAGGGGCTTGGCTGAAATATTTTGGATAAATTTATGTTCAATCGGACGGACTGCAACCATATTGGCAAGCAATTTATCATCATCTTTCATGCCCTTAATGACATAGAAGCCAAAAGTATAAATAAAATAAAGCCAAGCTATTCCACCCGCTAACATTAACAGCCAAAACAATATCTTTTTTATCAATTTTATATGACCGACAAACCATAGACCGAAATTCAACTTTTTCAATGTCACACCATCTAAATCCTGATATCTTTCGAGGTTTATCTTCCCATTATTTTGAGAATCATTGTCAATCACAATTTTAAAGTTAATTTTAATAGCTTTATTTTAACACAGATGGCCGCTAGTTGACAAACTTTCTGCTATAAAAAATCCATAGAAAACTTGATGTTTGCCCGTAATTTTGATAGAATATAAATAAGAAAATGACTACCCTAAATTTGGGTTGTTTTTATGTTAAAGTTGCTAATATAAAATAAATTGTTAATATGAGTAAAGAACAAAATAAGGCCGCCAATTACGATGCCAGCGCGATTACAGTTTTGGAAGGTTTAGATCCGGTCCGAAAACGACCTGGTATGTATATCGGCTCTACTGGAGCTGCAGGTTTACACCATATGATTTGGGAAGTAGTTGACAACGGCATCGATGAAGCGATGGCTGGCCATGCTACTGAAGTAGGGGTAACTCTATTGCCTGACCGCATGGTTGAAGTCACAGATAATGGACGCGGCATTCCGGTTGATATTGTAAAAGCCACCGGTCTTTCTGCGGTAGAAACCGTATTAACAAAACTGCATGCCGGTGGAAAATTCGGCGGCGGCGGCTATAAAGTTTCCGGCGGTCTTCATGGTGTTGGCGTATCTGTTGTTAATGCATTGAGTGAATATTTAAAAGTTGAAGTTCACCTTAAAGGCAAGATATGGACGCAGGAATACAAGCGTGGCATTCCGCAATATAAGCTTAAAGCTACTGGCAACTCCGATAAAACAGGTACAATCGTTACCTTTAAAGCTGATGACCAGATTTTTTCCGAGCTTGAATTCAACTGGGGGAAAATTCTTGACCGTTTGCGCCAGCAGGCATATCTAACAAAAGGCATCACCATTCGCGTTTCAGACAAACGTGAGGATCATCATGCCAAAAATTTTAAATTTTATTTTGAGGGTGGCATCAAGGCTTATGTCAAAGCCTTGAACCGTAATCAGGATGTAAAAAATGAAACTATTTTTTATGTCGAGAAAGATGTCAACGATTCAAAGATTGAGGTAGCTCTGCAATACAACAACGAGTACAATGAAACGGTAATGACCTTTGCCAACAACATTCACAACCCTGATGGTGGTACGCATATGGTCGGTTTCAAGACTGCCCTAACTCGAACCCTAAACTCTTATGCCAGAAATCAAAAGATCCTAAAAGAAAAAGAAGAAAATTTAACCGGTGAAGATACTCGTGAAGGCTTAACTGCCATTATTTCTGTTAAATTAACTGATCCCCAGTTTGAAGGACAAACCAAGGGCAAGCTCGGTAACACAGAAATCAAAACTTATGTTGAGCAAGTTTTTGGTGAAGCTTTTTCTATTTTTTTAGAAGAACATCCGAAAGAAGCGGAAGCAATTATCGGTAAATGTATTTTAGCTAGTCAAGCCAGAATGGCAGCAAGAACTGCCAGGGCAAATATCTTGCGCAAGGGCGCACTGGAAGGCATGACTTTACCAGGCAAACTGGCTGACTGCTCTAGCCGCAAACCGGCAGAATGCGAACTATACATCGTTGAGGGAGACTCCGCTGGCGGCTCTGCCAAACAGGGACGAGACAGGAAGTTCCAAGCCATTCTGCCTTTGCGTGGCAAGATTCTGAACGTTGAACGAGCGCGACTTGATAAGATGTTGGCTAACAACGAAATAAAAAATTTGGTTATCGCTCTGGGCACGAACATTGATGACCAATTTGATCTGGAAAAATTAAGGTACCATCGCGTTATTATCATGACCGATGCTGATGTTGACGGCGCCCATATCCGCACTCTATTATTAACCCTATTTTTCCGTCACTTTACCCCATTGGTGACTAACGGGCATCTTTATATCGCCCAGCCGCCGCTATATCAGATAAAAAAAGGCGCAACTGCTCGCTATGCTTATTCTGATGAAGAGAAGGCAAAAATAATTACAGAAATGGGTGGTGTTGTCACAGAAGAAGTAGAGGAAGAACCTACCGAAGAAGATGAAAATTTAGAAAATGAAGAACAGGCTGAAGAAGAAACAAAAGATAAAAAATCTTCGAAAGCCCCTAGATTTATGATCCAGCGCTACAAAGGTCTTGGTGAAATGAATCCTGAACAGCTTTGGAATACTACGATGGACCCGACTCATCGCATCACCAAACAGGTTACGATTGAAGATGCAGCACAGGCCAATGAAATATTTGAAATGTTGATGGGCGACAATGTTGCCTCCAGAAAACATTTTATCCAGACTCATGCCAAAAAAGTAGAGAATCTAGATATCTAGAACTATGGAGCCCGGCTCCGTCAGCTGACGGAGCCGGGCTCCGGAATTTCTTCTGAACTAAAATATTTGAAAAACCGCCTTACGGCGGTTTTTTAAAATCTATTTTTTCTTAACTACCTCGATTGTACATTCCGTGACTAGCGCAGCCAAGGCACCGACTGCTGCCAAAACCGGAGCCAATACCACGCCCACTGCTCCGACTGTCACTGGAATCTCCATTATCGCTTTTCCTTTTTCGTTCTTGATAATAATCTTTCTTGCATTACCCTCCTTAATCAATTCCTTGACTTTCTTAACCAATTTTTCTCCTGACAACTTGAATTCCTTGCTAAATTCTTCACCACAATTTTCACATTTTTCTTGCTTTTGCTTATTTTTTGCTTTTGCCATAAATTTATTTTTAATGAATAAGTCTTATTAATAGCTTATAACTAGACTTTAAAAAAGTCAAAATAAAAAAACGCCAGAAAAAACTTCTGGCGATTAAAGCGGTTCGGAATCATAGCCGAAAATAATCGGTTTTTTGCATGGTCCTTGAGAAACTATTATTACACTGGTTAACAAAGCTTTGCACTGAGGGCATCTTATGTCCTCAAACAAGGTGAAGGATTTTACCGGGGTTCCTTTTTGCCAACGGAATTTTCCCTCCCCCAAGAAGCCAGGAAATAATTCATATTCCCTTTTTAAAAGTCCTGTAAAAACTTGGTTGCATCCTTCCTTATAACAGGTTAGCCTTACTCTTACTCCTGCAACATATCTGGTAAGCGGTTTAGCCATCACCGTCCCTCCTTGGGAATTAATGATTCAAAGTTTTACCACCCATAATTAATACTACCTTTTCTATTAAAAGTCAATGCTAACCAATAATTCCCCTATTTTTCAATTCAAAGAAGCACCTAGCGCAGGCAGTTACATCTGCCAACGCATCGTGCGCACCGTCAAAACCTTCTTTAAAAAGAATGTTGTGCAATTCCATCAATGATGGCCATTTATAGCCATAATTACCAGGTAAAGCGCAAAAATCAACGGCTGAATTCATAGTACAGACTTTTGCCAAGGAAAATAAATCGTATGGGATGTTGTTGCGTAAAAATTCGGCTCCGGTAACCTTTTCATCAAAATTGATGTTATGGGCGATCAAGAATTGAGAAGCGCTAAGTACGTCTGCAAATTCCAAAAGTGCATCTTTCAACGCAATACCTTCGGCCAAG
>Ga0209319_1001320_pt1 | contig 20968 bp, 17 predicted proteins | sample RifGroE2_FD_184000 | JGI IMG/M metagenome (GOLD analysis project Ga0209319, IMG submission 184000) | Groundwater microbial communities from Rifle, Colorado - Groundwater E2 (SPAdes) (version 2) | ecosystem: Environmental > Aquatic > Deep subsurface > Groundwater | place: Rifle, Colorado, United...
CGTCTGTATTCGTATTCGTCATATGCATTCATTATACAGCAGTTGTGGTAATTGTCAGTTTTGCTCCAATTCATCCCTGTGGGTCTTTGGGGACACCACAGGGAGTTCTTGTCGCAATGCCTTTAAAAAAATTTATGGCAACAAGTTGAAGTTAAATCTTATTTATGTTCCTTTAGAACAAAAACTACTTGCAGTTTTGAAATTTGAATCGGAGAAACAACAATAGCCTGTTGAAAAAGTCGATCATCTGTTTCATGAACCTCTTGAACTGTTCCAACAAAAAGTCCACGAGGAACCTCTCCTCCAATCCCAGAAGTAACTATGTTATCGCCAATTGACACGGAATCTGTTTGCAAAATCATGTCAAGAATTATTCCCAAGCCATATTCTCCTTTTAAGATTCCTTTTGTTCCATTCCCTGCAACCATTGAGTTTATAGTGCTTTGTGAATTTGTTAGAAGCACTATTTGAGAAGTTTTTGGTTCAACATGCTGAATCCTACCAATAAGAATACCTTTGGAAACAATCACGCTCATGCCTTCAGAAACGCCATCCTCACTGCCCCTGTCTATTTCAATCCAATTTCCCATTCCTTGCGAGTCTTGACCTATTACCCTAGCACCTATTAAATTCCATTGATCGCGTGGTAATAATTCCAATTGTGAACGCAAAATAATATTTTCTCTTTCCGCATCACGCAACATTGAGTTTTCTGCAATCAGTTCCATGTTATTAACAAGCAATTTTTTATTTTCATTTTTGAGCTGACCAATTGAAGAAAAAAAATCTCCCGCACCAGAAATTGTCATCGCTATAGAATATGAAACTCTCTGTAAGGGTGAAAAAACAAAATTTACCGCGCCACGCAGTGAGTCGAATGTTTCAAATGGAATAAAAAAAATAAGCACCACCAAAAAAAATGCAACGGATACAACTTTAAAAAGCTTTGTTCTGAAAATTTGTTGCATAGAATACGTTTCAACAATATTAGCGTTTATGCTTTTCTATTTAAAAGATTTCTCACGTTGATCTTCAACCAAAACATCTTTTAATGTTTCAAGATCCTCCAACACAATACCAATTCCACGAACAACAGCAGTCAATGGATCCTCCATCATTCTGACAGGCATCTCAGTTTGATTGGCAACCAATTTATCTAAACCTCTTATAAGCCCACCACCACCAGCCAAAATTATTCCTCGCTGCATTATATCCGAAAGCAACTCTGGAGGAGTTTCTTCAATAACAGTTTTGATATTATTTACTATTATTCTTATTGAACGAGAAATTGCATCTCTTATTTGCTCATCATTTACAATTGCTTCCTTTGGCAAGCCACTAACAAGATCTCGTCCTCGTACAGCAACCTTCATTTGTTCCTTAAGCGGATACGCACTACCTATTGCAATCTTAATATCCTCAGCACTTTTTTCACCAATAAAAAGATTAAATTCATCTCGACAATATCGAATAATATCTTCGTTCATTTCATCACCTGCCACACGAAGACTTCGCGCACTGACGATGCCACCCAAGGAAATAACTGCAATTTCAGATGTCCCTCCTCCAATATCAACCACCATATTTCCTTTTGCATCAGTAACAGGAAGACGCGCTCCAATTGCTGCTGCCATAGGCTCTTCAATCAAAAATGCTTCCCTGGCTCCCGCACTCATAGCAGCATCAATCACAGCCTTTTTTTCAACCTCTGTGATACGCGATGGAATACCAATCAAAACTCGCGGCTTCGGTGCAAAAGCAAAAGAATCTTTTCCAACTTTTTCAATAAAATATTTCAACATTTGAGTTGTTACCTCAAAATCACTTATCACGCCATCCACCAAAGGACGCGTAGCAACAATATGCCCAGGAGTTTTTCCAACCATTCTCTTTGCATCTCTACCAATTGCCAAAACCTGGCCAGTCCGCTTATTTATGGCAACAACCGAAGGCTCATTAATAACAATACCCTTGCCTTTGACATACACCAATGTATTTGCAGTCCCCAAATCAATACCGATATCCCTTGAAATATTGCCAAAAAAATTACCAAAAAGGTTCTGCCAAAAATCTTTAATTTTATCCACCATAATAAATGAAATATTGCTTCAAATTAACCTTTTTACCTTTTCGCATCATAGCCCGAATAAGGCCAGATGTCAAAAAAATGAAAATAAAAAATGCACAACAAAAACCATACGAACATAGGCATGCAACAACAGCTGTATTGCTTATCAAATTCTTATTCGTATTCTTATTTTTTGTTGTTTTTCAATTCAGCCAATTCTTTTTCTATTTTTTTGATTTCTTTCATTTCTTCAAGATCTCGTGAATCATTTTCTTTTATCTCTTCTTCGAGAAACACGATTTCTTTTTCATCCTTCTCCAAACGTTTTTTCATCATGAATAATTTGATAGCAATAGCGATTATAATCAACAAGAGAGCAGCGACGACACCCCAAACCCAATATTCCAAAGAAAGAAGCATTTGTTTGGCCTTATCCCACCTGGTATCAATAGATTTTCCAGCAACAATCAAATCTTGGCATTTTTTCTTGTATGGTTCAATATTGATACTGGCATTAAATTTATCATTGGTATCTTTGGTTTTTTCAAAAGATAACAAAGCTTTTTTGCACTGTGATTCATGAAGCAACCGCAATCCTTTTGAAAATTCAGTATTATAATTTCCTGATCCAAAATCAATATCATTATTTGTAATATTGAATTTTTTCACGCCATTTTGCACGACATCAATTGGAATGGCAAAAGCAAAATTATCGCCACCCGAGCCTTCCAAAATATTACTTTGGTATGTAATCATTCCAATAACTTCTCCTCTTTCATTCAATAATGGTCCACCACTTGATCCTTCTGAAATCTTGGCGTCAGTTTGAATCATGCTAAATTCCTTATTCTCAGAGTCCCTAATTGCACTAATAACACCCTGAGAAAAAGTTGAAACCAAGAGATTTTTATTGTTCAATTCTGCTGTTGATGGAAAACCAAAGACACCAATCTTTTCTCCAACCTTAAACAATGATGCTTGTCCAAATGGAAGTGCTGGAAGATTTTTTTGCTCAATCTTAATCAGCGCAACATCCATAAGATCTTTGTCAAAATCATTATTAATACTCACAACACTGATTGGGAAACCATCCGCAACAAGATCAACAACTTTTTCTTGCTTGGATGATGGATCAAGCACAACAATATTTTCTTTGAAATTAAAAACACCTTCTTTCATTAAATAGTCATTAATTTTTTTTCCATATTCCTCAAACTTCTCAGGCTCAGTAGTTTCTTGATTTACATCCAACGAAAAAAGTGTTGCATCCATGATGGCAGCTTGAGCAACCGAAGCAACAATTTCCAATTTGATCTGCTGATTTGAAATCACATGCGAATTGGTCAAAATATATCCATCATTACTCACAACAAAACCACTTCCATTCATATATTCATCAATTGGAATTTTTTTCTTTTCTCCACCACCTTCAATGATTGTCAATTTATCAAGATCCAAACTAAAAGGCTTAAAGATAGCCTCTCCTTGTATATGCTTTACAATCCTAACCACAGAAGGCTTACTAAGACTTACTAGTTCTTCCTGTGTAAATTTTTGCTCATCAGCAGCCTTGACTTTTTCAACACAAAAAACAAAACTAGCGATTGCAAACATCAGCATGAAAGCTGACAAAAAAATCTTACATCTATTTTTCATTGTTTAATTTTATTAACTTATATTTATATATTAGCATGTTTTAAACAAAAAAGAAACCTGAAAAAATCAGGTTTCTTTTGAAGAATTTTGAATTTGTACTATTTTTTCAATTTATTTGTATAGTTCAAATATGACGCATATCCCTTGTAGCTTTTATACATGTTGATAGCTGAAAGAGTTTGAGAATTTGGTTGAACTCTAAGCTTTCCACTCACAGTGTTGTATTTTTTGAAAACATTTTCGATTGCTCGAAACTTGGCAGGATTTGCTTTTTTAATAGAGGAAACTGTACGGTATGCAGCTTGATGTTGAGGAGCATTAAATGCACTGAATTCAGCAACCTTTTTTTGAACAGTTGCCTGAGAAACTTTTTTACTGTTCTTTTTGCTATTTTTCTTCTTGTTTCTTTTTCTTTCTTCTTTTCTTCTTTCAGCCTTACTCTTATGAGAACCATTATCGTTGTTATCACTTCCATAACCAGCTGAAGCAGTTCTAATCAAAGAAAGACCCGTGCCACTAGCCACAATTGATGACACCACAAAAACTGCAACCATCAAAACACCTACTGTTGTTTGTACTTTTACTGAATTAAATTTCATAAAATATGTACTTAAAAAAAAATTATTAATATAACAATATCATCTTCCACTCTCATTTAATAATATACATCATTATCGATAAAATAGCAATAGCAGCTGTGCATAACTTTTTAACTCAAAACAATCTCATTTTCCAATCCTATACAATACTAGATCCAGACTGTGCAAAACTACTGAGATGCGGTCTGATTTCAGCCAATCATATTTGAGATTGTCAGTTCCCACCAAATCCTGGAAATGAATCACATATTCCACTTTGTTTGTTATGAGGAAATCAACGACTGCGTTCGCATCTCCGTTGTCCCGAATGATTTTGTCCAGCGCCAAATAGTCTAGATCACTTTCTTGGTCATAGACCGCCCCCACTTCCACACTGCGAGAAACAATCGCCTTTTCTCCAAAAAATCGGCGGGCGGGATTGGCCATCACGAGATTGTCATTGAAATTGAATGACATGTACCCATGCCAAGGCAAAACCAAAGCTGATCTTTTACGCTTATCCACCTCCATGATTTGTTTCGCTTCAACCCATGACTGCGGATACCAGACCGGTTTCAGTTGTCCGTGAAAACCGCCCCACATCAGAAAGCCCAGAAAAAATGGGATTAGGAATATAGCTGGCACGAGTATATTTTTAAAAGCAAATTTTTTCCTATCAAGAAAATCAAAAAAGTATGACAATCCCATTCCCGCGAGTGTCGCATAACTCAAAGCCAAAAAGCCTGTGAACTTTTGACTATCGCGGAATCCACTCCATAGCGGTACGTGCTCGAAAAACCACAAATTGAGATTGCGGAAAATTGTCTCCCCTGCGCCAGCTGAAAAAACCAAAGCTGAAAAGCCAATCGCTAGAAAGATAAGAGTCTTATTTTTCTGTTCTTTATCACGTAAGCCAATCACGCCTCCCAAGATGATCAATAGGACTAGGAGTGAAAAGGCTATCCAAAATGAGGCATTATCTTGTGGCCAGACAAAAGCCTGCGCCCAAGCTGTGCGTTCGCCCCAAAAACCATTCAAGGAAACGAGATTCAAAAGCGGATCAATATCCTTATATCCCCCCCCAGCAAAAGCCTCCCAGTGTTCGATGCCAAAGCGTTGTTCAAGCGGCGCCTGACGAGTCAAAGCCGGCACGAGCCAATAACTGCTTAATATTAAAAATATAACGCCTCCCAGCAAAATATTTTTCCACATCCGCCAAAAATTAATTTTATTTTTTTGGACTATTTCTCTGACCAATGCAAAAGCAAACCACACGGCTAGCAAAATTGCCGACATTACAAAAAAATGATTGGAAAAAACTCCCAGCAAAAACAGCCAGCCAAAAAGTTTCATGGCAGATTTGGAATCTTTCTTTTTTTGAAAGACAAAAAGGGAATGCAAAATTGGCGGTAAAAGAGCATAACCCCAGAGCACCAGCCATTGTCCGGCCAAGAGACGCGTATAGACAAAAGGATTGACCAGATATATCAAAGCGGAAAACCAACAGACAATTTTGTTTTTTACTCCCCCATGATCTCGCTCCAGCGAGATTTTACGTGGGCCAACAGGTAAATATTTAAAAGCTAGATAACCAATACTTGAAAATAGCGCCACCAGCATAACTTTTTGCACTATCCAAGCTGAAGTGAGAACGCTTGCCCAATGAATCAAATAGCTTAATGGCAAAAAAGCGCGAAAACTATCAGCATTAATAATCACGGGCATATACGGCATCCAATTCATGTCTAATGTCAATACAAATCCTGGCAAAAGCAGTTTCCACAAAATCCCGACAGACAAAGATAGAAATATAAAAATATTTTTATCCAACTTGAATTTTGGTTTCTTAAATTTAAAGTTTTCTATTTCAGCAGTCAGTCTCCTAGACAGACTTACTAATTTTTTCTCGTCAGTAAAATATTTTTGTACTGAGGCTATTTGTAATTTCTTAAATTTTAAATTTTTTATTTTATTTATTAAAGTAGGAAAATTAATTGCTTCTATTTTTTTAATCATTTTTCTCCAAAATAAACTATGCGAATTTGTTAAATCATTTCTTTCTTCCCTTTTAAATTCCACCATCTGCAAAACCACCGTCATCACCAAGAAGAAATAGGCAGAGACCGCCATAGTTTCCGCCAAAGTATCTTTCTTGAACGCAAGTAGAAATGGACAAGTCGCCAAAGATATTAAGGCCAGAATAGCGACGATGCGGTTTTCCCAACCATAAAAAAGAAAGGTCAAAAACAAAAGCCAATTCAAACTCGCAGAACAACCCCAAGCAAAATACGCGGTCACAACCAAAGCCAGCAGAAAAAATCCTCTGAATTTCTTTTCTCGAACATCAGAAAATGCCTTGGCGAAAGCTTTGTTCAGACTTTCCACTACCAGAATTAAAAATTTCCTTATTTTATCTTGAAACATACCATTTAATGGTTTTAATTATTTTCCTTTCTTTTTCTGCGCTTCTAAAACTTTTTTTATTTCTCGATCAAAGTCAGAAACATATTCCCTGTCTTGCGTTACTCTAAATTTATCATATTCTTCACTGGCTTTAATTTTAGCTTCAAGTGCTGTTATTTTGCCATTATCCATCAAGATTGGGTAACTTGAAATTTTCAACACCTGCACCAACAGCTCTGACCAATCATTCATATTTGTAACTATTTGTCTTGTTGCACGATTCTCTGCTAAATCAAGATATGCAGAAACCACTCGCTCCAGCTCTTTTAAGTGTTGCTCCGCCAAATAATTTTTAGCGATAATAACATCCCTCTTTAAAATCTTTCCTCTGGGAGAATTTTTCCATGTCTTAAGTCCCATATAAATTTTTTCAGCATCAGCTTCAGTGTATATTATTTCAGCCGCAGTCAAACCAGTTATTGCCCAATGCAACTTATTTTGCACTGATGCAAAGAAGTCTTTTGTTATTTGGGAAGATTTATCATAATCCGCAGATAATGCAAACAGGTCTGTAATCTTTTGATAAAATCTTCTCTCACTAATCCGAATTTCTCTAATTCTTTCCAGCAAGTTGTCATAATAATCCTTGCCAAAATATTTAGACTGTTTCAATCTTTCGTCATCCAGCAAAAACCCTTTCACAATAAATTCCTCCAATGCTTTTGCAGACCATGTTCTAAATTTTATTGCCCTTTCTGAGTTAGTCCTAAAGCCAACCGCTATAATAGCTTTGAGATTATAGAAGTTTGTTTTGTAATTTTTGCCATCAGTTGCAGTTGTCAAGAATTTCTTGACGACTGATTTTTCATCCAATTCAAGATCATTAAATATATTGTTCAGATGCAGACTGACATTTTGCTTTGTGGTTCCAAAAAGTTCAGCTATCAATTTCTGATTAAGCCAGATAGTATCATCAAAAAAATAAACATCTATATTCACCAACCCATCGTCAGTCTTATAAATAACAAAATTATTAAATTTTTCCACATTTGAAACTAATTCTTTTTTCATATTTTTATTATATGTTATTATAGTGATATAATAACACTTAGTTATTTTAGATGCAAGCTCATCAAAGCCACCGAATGATTATTCATAAAAATTCCTGTGTTAATCAGGCATGAATCTGTGGTTCTGATATTTTTTCTTTTCGCCTTCTCAGCTTACTCACGCCAGCATAGCCCAAATAGCCGAAACATCCAAGCAGGGTCGTGCCGGAAATCAGGAGGCCAAAATAAAACCATCTTTGTGGGAAAAATTCAATGACCATTTCCATGTCATAGGAGCCATCGGAATTTTTTGTGCAAGCGGAATTGTTTTGACAAACTTTTTCCGTGTCTACATACCAACCATTCAAGAAATCATTCAATTTATAATGAAACTCTTCTGCGATTTTGTCTGGCTTTACAAATGAAATCCATGAAGCAAGAAATCCATTGATCTTTTCATTGTTCATTTGTGCTTGCCATTGAGGATGATAACTCTCGCTCATAGCAAGATAAAATGGAGTGGTAGCACCCTTGATGTGCACCAATTTTTTGGTTGGGTTAATGAGATCGAAAGTGATTGATTTTGGTTCTTCCAATTTAACATCAGGCTCACTAACAAGATAATAAGCATCGCTGAAATCAGGAATTTCAATCAATTTGAAATTGTCATAGCGATTGATGATGTTAGTTTTTTCATCCACTGAATTGGCCTGGACGCGCAAAGAAATAGAAGTTGAGCCATTAGGAATCTTGATAGTCTTGGAAAAAGTGTTCCAAATTCTATCTTTAACATCAATATTTTCCGAAATGACAGTTTTTTCTTTATCATTAAAAGCAAGTCGGTATGTTGCTATCTTTGAGTTCGGACTCTGATAATCAAAGCTCAGCAGGTATGCTGAGCCGCTCTTGACTGCAACTTTCTTAGAAACACAAGCAATATGTCGAGTAGCTTCAAGTTGCAGTGATTGATTGCCATCCGATTTTTCTTGTGCGTTTAAATTCATTGTCAAAATTGGATTTTTGTCATAATTATAACAATCACTAACTTTATCTTGCCAAGCACCACTTTCAAGAGATGGATTTTCAATAGCATTGTCAAGGGTGAGTTTGGAATCTTTATATTCAAATTTGTTTTCCCCATTTTTCAAAGATATTTCACCGCTTGAAATGCTTACGCTATTAAGCAAAATATTATCTTTAAATACTGCTTCATCCTTATTGATATATAGCTGCATTTTTTTATCTCCAGATATTTGAATCGTTTCTGAAATAGTTTTATTTTGAACATCTAAATTTTCGGATTTTAAATCTTCAAAAAGACTAAATAAATCATTAGAAGAATCAACATGCGTGTTTAAATCATTAATCGAAAAATAGAAATCTTCATTTAATTTGTTGGTTATGAAGTTATATTTTGTATCAAGATTTGAAAATGATTTAAAATTGAATAGATTGTTAAATGAATATATTGGTGGTTTATAGTTTTCATTCTCATAAACGACAAGATTTTCAGTCCCAATGTCAATTTTTTTCAGCCAACTAATTTTATCAAATTCATCTATATATAATTGCCTATTTCCAGCATCAAGGACTATTTTATCCTCCGCTTCAGTGACTTGTTTTGGTATTATCAAATACTTAACACGCATAGCATCCAGAACCTCCTTTCCATACGATGAACTGAATATATTTGAATATAGCTTTGGATTATTGAAATTATTCAAAGACACTTGGATACTACTGAAAATAGCAAAATCCTGTTTGTTATTATAAACAATTCGTTGACTAGTTAGTAAATCCCAAAGCGAAATTTTTGGATGATTTAAGTCATAATATGCCCATTGGGGAGCTAGCGGAATCCACATAGTTCTATACAAATCCACGTCATCTGAAATTTTTTTATCCAACAACCTATAATCTTGTGGCTCCCTCATATTAACAAAAATAGTTCCAAATTCCATTGTAACTAATGGTTTTATATTTATAAGCAAGACTATTACAGATACGCTGAACAATATAAGCTTTACTTGTTTATTATTCAATAAACAAGTAAAATATTTAATTCCAAAAGCAAACAATCCTAAATATCCGATACCTGTTAATAAGTAAAATTTTGATGCTTCCCTAAAAAGAGAAAATCCTGGAAAATTTTCATATAGCCATAAATATAAATTTCCAAATGGCTCAGAAGATTGCTTCGAAAGCAAAAGCCCGATTACTAAAGTACTAGCAAAAAACAATATATATTTCTTATTATTTTTAGTCTCATTTTTAATTTGGAATAGAGAAAAGAAAGATATTATTGGTACTATCCAATTATTTATTTTTATTGTATGCAACGAAATATCATAACTTCCCGATTTACCTGTCCACATAAAATCAAAAAAAGAAAGCGCGTATGTCATTGAGAAAAATTTATTCCAAATAATCCCTCTGTTCATTACATCATTAAAATTTTGCTTATCGAGAATTAATACTGGCAATAACCAAAATAGGTTAATAACGATAATTAGAAGTGCTAAAAATATATATCTGAATTTATTAATACAAAATCTATTTTTATTGAAAAAAATTACGAAATATATTAGCAATATTAGAGACACTATATACATTATTCGTATTTCATAAAAACATCCCAAGGAATAACTCAAGACAAATATCAACATATTTATTGCAGAAAAATTCCGTAATAATCTAGCAAATGTCAAAATAATTATTGGAGCTATTGAATACACAAAAGCAATTGGTAGGTGCGATGTACTTCTTTCGAGTAAATATATACTGAAACCATACAGAAGGGCACCAAGAAATGACACCTTTTTATCTCCTACTATGTACATCAACAAATAATATGGGGCTAGAACAGAAAAAAGTGCGATTGGTAGTAAATATGTTAATTTTACAGCTAAATCATAATCGCCAACTAAGCCCCATGCATAAAGAGGGAAGAAGGCATTAATTTGAATGTTAGAATTTCCTAGGTCAGCGTAACTAAGCCAAGTAGCATTACCGAAATTAACTATTTGAGAAACAGCCATACCTGTCCTGTGTTGCCAATCATGATAAAATAATGTGCTGTTTATATTAAACCATTCGATATGCGAAATAACAGTTAAAAAAAATAATGCAATTGGGAATAAACCTAATTTAAAAAAAATATTATCAAAAGCTTTCTTAATAAATTTCACAATCATCATCTGTTTTTTAAGTAATTGAATATTCTTTCACTATTCTTACCGTCACTATATCTATTAAAAATTTCATTCACTTGTTTTCTTTTATCTTGATAATCATCCACTTGTAATGTTTTTTCTAGAACATTACAAAGATCATCCCAGTTATCCACCTTCGGTCCAGGAGTTATTTCATCATAATCAAAATAAAATCCCCTATCTAATCCCTCATACTCTTTTCTATCAAACGCAGAGAATATTATCGGTCTGTTGCGAAGTAAAAAATCAATATAAACACTAGAATAATCCGTAATCAAAACATCTGTCTGACTTAAAATTGGATAGATATCACTTTCTATATCCTCGTCTGCTACGATAATTATTCTTTTACTATTTGATAATTTTTTCAATATATATTCGGATTTTTCATATTCATTTGGATGAAGTTTTATGAGAAAAATAGCGTTATTATCTTTCAAAACATTGTCCAGTCTACTTTCAGAAAAGCCAAATCTATCAAATAAATTAAAGCTTTTATCATTGGGATATTCTCTATATGTCGGAAGATAAAAAACAACTCGTTTGAATGTAATTTTTTTTCCTATATTTTCCAGAAAATGAGACGTATTAGTTTCAAATATGGCATCATTCCTAGGATAACCAGAGATGATGTATTTCTTTTTATTTTCATTGAAAAATTTATTAAATTTCTGCGTGGCTATCTCAGATGCACTAAACATTAGGTCAAATTTTCTCCCAGTATATGACTCTAAGACAAATTTAAAAAACTTATCAATAGCTGATCTGTTTTTTTCAATTTCCAATCTTTTCAAGGGAGTACCATGATATAGTTGAACGATTTTTGTTTTAAGAGGAAAGAGGTAGGAAAAATACCCAACATCATCGTAGGAATAAGAAATAAAAATAAACTTTGCAATCAATGAATAATAAATTCCTTGCACTGAATACATATAAAAACATTTTTTTTCTTGCTTATTTAATTTTTTGAAAATATTTTTGTTTCTTGTTAGCCAAATAGCCCTGTAACCTGATGTTTTAGATACAAACTCAAATAAATATTTTGTATTATCCTTATAATACTTTCCGGATCTGCATCCAAAAATCCAAATCTTATTGTTTTTAGGCACCACGAAAGTAGCCAGATACAAAGGTGATAAAATAATTCTTATTAAAATTGAGAAAAGTAGTTTATCCTTTTTCATTTTTTATCTTATAGATAATTTGTTGTGCAAACAAGGATGGGGAAAAATTCTCCAAGAATCTCAATGGCTTAAAGTATAGCCCAGAGGAAACAATTACTTCCTCAACACAGAAACCGAGATAATTAGACCAGTAAATAAAATCCTTTACCGTCCAAAATCGTATATGTTCCTTAATATGTTGCTGTATCATTACTAGCGGAAACCTTCCGAATAGAAATCTAATTCGATTAACAAAAAAACCAGCATTTGGTATGGATACAAAAATAGAGTCATTTACATGCTTTTTTATTAAATTCATAATAATTTCAGGATTATGAACATGTTCCAAAACCTCTGTTATTATTATATAATCAAATTTTTTGTCTTTGATAAGATTAGCAAATTCATCAGAAAATACATCAAAATTAAAAGCTTCATGTCCTCTCGCATTAACATAATCAACAGCTTTTTGAGAGATATCAACACCAATTATTTCTTGTGGATTATTATTTTTACTTAAATAATCAATAACCGTACCATCACCACATCCAATATCCAGTATTTTAGCATTATTTTTTATATGTTTAGATATAATTTTAGCTTTAGCAAGAGAAGGGGCGTGAAAACCACGATTTTCCCAATATTCATTATAGTCCCCAAAGTCATTATCCAGGGGCATTGGCCTATATAATTCTCGAAAAAATGTTTTAATTTTTTTAAACATTTTATTTTTTTACTTTATTAACAATATCCTCCTTCAATCTTGTTGTCGATATGATTGGTGTTCTTGGCAAATACACTACCTCACAAAATTCCTTAAGTTCATCAAACTTGCCATTCCAATCATCACCCATAACAAACACGTCTACTTCATTATTTTTTATATCTGAAATTTTCTGCTCCCAATTTTCTTCAGGAATAACCTCATCAACATATTTTATCGATTCTAGAACAATTTTTCTCTGTGCGTAAGGCAAAAAGGCTTCCTTGTGTTTGAGCGCATTAAATTCATCTGTTGATAATCCAACAATGAGATAATCGCCCAAAGCTCTAGCTCTTTTCAATAGATTGATATGGCCTTCATGCAAGAGATCATAAGTTCCATATGTTATAACTTTTTTCATATATACTTTATAACTAATTTAATTATTATAGTCCGCAATCAACGAACTATTTTAGAATTATTTAACAAAACTAGCTACTCTTTCCAAAACAGAAACATTCTTCTCTTTCGCATAACAATACAATAACTTACTAAAATCCTCATAACTTTTATCAAAATTAATCTCCTTGCTCCAATTCCAAGCATTTTGACGAATTCTTTCGTAGCTTTCTTTATCCTGCAAAGCTTCTTGAATTTTCTCACTCAAATTTTCTGGGGTATTCTTTTCGCAGACAAAGCCTGTTTCCAAATTTCTACAGCTATCGCGCAGGCCATCGACATCATACACCACCGCTGGCGTGCCTTGCGAGTTGGCCTCTGTCACAATCAATCCCCATCCCTCCTTAATAGAAGTGACGGCAATCAAATGCGACTTTTGCATGAGTTCGATCTTTTTCTCTTGACTCACTTTGCCCAAGCATTGGATTGAATCTTTGAACGGTGACGACTCAATCATCGCCAAAACTTTTCTAACAAACTTCCCTTTTGTGCAGCCGGCAACGACAAGTTGCAGGTCGGGCAAGTCCTTTTTTACCAACTCAAAGGCCAAGATAATTTGATCAGCCCGCTTCATCGCTCGAAGAGCCCCCAAGCTCAAAAGTGTTGGTTTTTTAAATTTTTCAATGTTGAGATCAGCTACTGGCTCAAGTTCAATGCCCTCGCTGATTATTTTGATCTTGTTTTTTTTAAAACCGAACCTTATCAAATCTTTTTTGGTGCTTCCTGATATTGTTACAATATTCCGGTTGCCTAGAAGTCGCATCCAGATTGGTTCAAGAAGATAGCCAATCAATCCTTTAATACGTCCCATCTCATAAAACCAAATTTCTCGGCCAAGATTGTGAATAAAAAGAATGCTCTTTTCCTTAACATACCAATTGCAATAAAATGGGATATGATTAACTTCTTCAATCACCAAATCCGCCCAGCCCCGCAAGTTCTTTTTATAATATTTATACGCCTCCCAATAAACAGTATGGTGGTTTCCCATCCGAATAACCTTATAGCCATCCACCATTTCTTCTTTTTTCGCTCCATAAAAACTACGCACTAAAAAAATAACCTCATGCCCATCAGCAACCAGTTTTTTTGCTAATTGCTCATTAACAACTTCCGCCCCCCCCGCATAGGGATTTTTCATGTCTTTCCACGTGAACCACAAAATCTTCATACTCTTATTTTTTCTTTCTTAGTTTTAATAAAAAATAAACACCAATGCCAACAGAAACTGCCTGAAAAACGATAACTATCGGGATTATTGTGCCTATTGTTTTTCCAAAAATACCTATCAATAATGACATAAAAATAGAAATTGTCAATAAAACATAGGATATTTTGGTTTTATGTCGAGACAATAAATATTGAAAAATAACATTCGCCAAGGAAAACAATGAAACTGAGATAGCTAACCAGCCCAAAAATTGGCTTGAACTGGCATATTTATCGCCAAAAAGCAGGCTCAAGATGAGGGTCGGGTAAAGGAAATAGATGATTGTAGCACCCCCAGAGGCCACTAAAACGAGGGCTAGGGCAGTTTTGAGGATATGAAGGGAAGAATCACCCTTGTGGCTATTTTCGGCCGACATCGCAAACAGCACACTGGCAAGCACACCCGTGCCAAAGAAAATGATTTTAGAAACGATTGTCAGCGCTCCATATTGACCGGCTGACAGAGCATCCAGATTATGCTTTGCCAAAACCATATCAGCGTTGCTCAGAATTGCGATGGCAAGATTACCCACAAAGACAGGAAGGATGAACTTTTTGAGAGATTTGAAATCAACCAAATTGTCGCAATCCAATTTTCCATATTCTTCTTTTTTTGAGTTTATAAATTTCAGAAAAAAAATAGTTGCAACATAGGACACCAATGTCCCAAGGACAAATCCGCCAATAATACCATTCAAAGCAAACCCAGCATTAACGAAGACAATACCAAAAACAAGCTTGGCAATTGTTCCCCACACGCCAGACAAACTAATATCTTTGAATTTCTGCCAGCCACGCAAGACGCCGGAATTAATCGCAGCAAAAAAAGACAAAAACATCGACAGCCAGATCAGGACAAGCGCAAAACTATTTTGAATGTTCAAAGCCTTGCCAATGATAGGTGTTGCAATGACAGCCAGCGCAAAAACCGGAATGCCATATTTGAACATTTTTTTGTTCAAATAACTAAGAATATTTTTGCTCCCTTTCTTGTTATTTTCAACTTTGCAGGCAGCCACATATTTTGTGGCTACCATAGTCAAGGTTGCTGCCGGGACAGAAATTATGGCTATCAGAGAAATCAAGGCTTCTGCTTCGCCGTAGACACTCACACTTACTTGGCGTCCTATTACTAAATGGAAGATATAATTTAAAATACCAACAACCATGCTACCCACAAATAAAAAAAGGCTGTTTTTTGTAAACGCGCCACATTCGGAAAATTTTTTTCTAAACATTCTTAAGATCATCTAGTTACTTACAATTAAAAACATGCCACTCTTCTTTTTATATCCAACATCATTATGACGATTCACAATGATATTTCCTTACTATACAACAAAATAATCTTTTAGACCATAGTAAGTCTTGTCCGCATAAGAATCCATCCACAAATCAAGATAGTATTTACCGAGTCAAAGATGACACAATTTTTATAATCCATACTTTCCTTTATTCACAACATGCTCCTCAAACGTTTTTGAAAAAATTGTCTTACCAGTTTTTGGATCAGAAAGAAAATAATTATATTCCGTTTCAATCGGATAAATAGCGGCCCTAATAGCGGAAATTCCAGGATTAGAAACTGGTCCAGGCGGAAGACCCTTGTAAAGATATGTGTTGTATGGCGAATCAGTTTTTGTTTCAGCCAATGAATGTTGGCGCTTATTACCACCAAGCACATATTCCAATGTTGCATCACTGCCAAAGGCTTGTCCAATTTTCAAACGATTCCAAAAAAGTCCCGATACAATTTTTCTATCCTCATCTGTCTGCACTTCTCCTTCAATAATGCTAGCCATAGTTATCACATCATATAAAGTTTTTTTCTGTTTAGAAATTTCATCCAGTAGCGCATCAGTCATTTTAATGTTAAAATTTTTCAGCATTTTTTCCAAAATATCTTGAGTGGTTGCATCTTTGGCAAAATAATATGTATCTGGAAAAAGATATCCCTCCAAAGACTTGCCTTGCGGAATCTCAGTTAAAAATGTGTATTTATTTTTCAATTCCTGTGAAGGTTCCTTTGCCATAGCCAAGAATTCATCTCCAGAAAAATTGTTATTTGAAAGTCTTTCTGCCATTTGTTTCATCGTCCAACCTTCAGGAAAAGTTATTGGCACGCGAGTGGAAGCAACCTGACCACCAGTAACAACACGAGCAACTTCTGGAATTTTAACACCAGGAGCGAATTCATAAACACCTGCAACCAGGGAATGGATCTGACCACCCTTCCAAAGATAATATGCCAAATAATATTTTCCGCTAATCACACCTGCCTTTGTGAGTTTTTCTCCAACAACCAATGCGTTGTCACCCTTTTGCACAAGAATGGTTTGCTGGGTTGTTGTCTTACCTGTTGCCAAATAAATTTGATTATACAAATATAAAAAACCTCCAATAAAAATAATTACTGCAACAAACAAAACACTAATCTTTCTTCGTATGGTAAGCATTGTTAAAATAAAAAAGAAATTAATTAAACTGCATCAACTGTTTTTCACAAATGGCACAAAAACAAATCCTGGAAATTTTTTTATTTCAAAATCATTTTCAGTTCTTTTTTCCACAAACCATATCTCATCATTAATTGGTAAGACCATTTTACCACCAATTGCAAGTTGCTGCTTGAATGAATCAGGAATTTTATTGGCTGATGCAGAAACCAAAATACGATCATAAGGCGCATTTTTTTCAAATCCATTTTCGGCCGATTGACAATAAAAATCAACAATTCCATTTTTTATAAAATCTAATTTTTCCACATTGTATTTTCCCTTTTCAAAAAGATCTTTTAATATTTCAATTGCTATCACTTTTCCATTTTTCCCAACAATATTCGCCAACAAGGCAGTTGTCCAGCCACTTCCACTTCCGACATCCAAAATATGTTGCCCTTTTTGCACATCAAGCAATTCCAACATAAAAGCTACCACCATCGGTTGAGAAATTGTTTGACCATGGCCAATAGGCAAAGCGATGTTTGAATCTGCATTTTTTTTCAAATCATTTTGAACAAATTCTTCACGTGGAATTGCCAAAAAAGCATCGATAACATTATTGGTGCGCAAATAACCATTTCTAATTAAATCATCAACAAGCCTCCCCATACTTTACAAGCTTTAAACTTTATAACTTAATCATATTCCCATAACCTGCACAATAACATCACGCTTTCTGGCTCCATCAAATTCAACAGCAAACACGCTTTGTTTCTCAGTCAAAAGAAGTTTTCCTTTTTCAATTGGAATTGTTTGACTTACTCCTACCAGGAAAGACTTACAATGAGAATGACCATTGCTGCGCCCATCTGATTTTGAAGTTTTTCTCAATTCAAAAAGATCATGCCCATAGCGATCATCCATTGGAGCCAATCTATACAGAATTCTCATAAAATCCTGCATCAACATTGGTTCGTTATGATTAATCACAACACCCATGGTTGTGTGTGGAGTGAAAACAACGACATTTCCTTCTCGAACACCAGAGGCATCAATAATTTCTTGCACATTTTCAGTCACATCAAAAAACTCAATTTGGTTTCTACTTTCAAGATCAATTTTTTGTTTGTGTATTTTTATATTATTCATTTTTGTAACCGATACGAAACTACGAAACGTACACGAATCTACGAAAACATTTTTTATTCGTAGATTCGAATGTAATTCGTTGTTTCGAATCGCGTTTATTTGAAAACATTAGAAACAACTTTAGCAGCACGCTTATCAAGTGCATCCACAATTATTTTATCATGCTTAGGTTTTTTTACCAAAGCTGCCAAAGCCATGGCTGCAGCAAGCTTGTGTTTGTCAGTTATTTTCTTTGCGCGAGTATCAAGAGCACCACGAAAAATGCCTGGGAAAACTAACACATTATTGATTTGATTTGGATAATCAGATCTTCCGGTTGCCACAATTGCAGCACCACCCTTCTTGGCTTCAGCTGGCATAATTTCAGGAGTAGGATTGCTCATTGCAAAAACAATAGCATCCTTGTTCATTCTGCGAATATCAAGATGATCAATCAGGTTGGGAGCACTCACACCAATAAACACATCACTATCAGCCAAGGCATCCTGCAATGTTCCCTGCAGATTTTGAGGATTGGTTATTTTTGCAATTTCCATTTTAGAATCGTTCATTCCACTTGGGCGTTCCTTATAAATAATTCCAGTACTATCAACCACGATAATATTTTTAGCACCATAATTCATCAAAAGATTCATAATAGCAGTTCCTGCGGCACCAGCACCTGAAATCACAATCCTAATTTTTTTGATGTCTTTTTTGACAACCTTAAGTGCATTGATAAGTCCTGCCAAAACAACAATAGCTGTTCCGTGCTGATCGTCATGCATTACTGGAATATCCAATTCTTCTTTTAAGCGTCTTTCAATTTCAAAACAACGTGGAGCAGAAATATCTTCCAGATTAATTCCTCCAAAAGTTGGCGCTAATGCTTTCACAATTTTAATAATTTCTTCAGTATCTTGTGTTGCTAAAACTATTGGAATAGCATCCACTCCACCAAGCTCCTTAAATAAAAGAGCTTTTCCCTCCATCACAGGTAGTCCTGCCTCAGGCCCAATATTCCCGAGACCCAAAACAGCGCTACCATCAGAAACAACAGCCACTGTGTTTTTGCGAATTGTGTATTCGAAAGAAAGTTTTTTGTTTTTTGCAATAGCCCTGCAAACATCAGCAACTCCGGGAGTATACAAAACTGACAAAGTTTCCTTAGTCAATTTTTTCTTTGATCTTATTTCAATTTTCCCCCCAATCTTTTTCGATAATTCAATTGCATCCATATGGTATAATTTTAAATTATTAATCAGCCAAATTCAAATACTATTTTTTAACCAACTTTAATTTCTTATATACACTTCCAGCTGCGACCGCTCCTTCAGCCACAGCAGTAATAATCTGACGAAATTTATTAGAACCAGTTGTTGCATCGCCAGCAGCATAAACATTTTCCACATTGGTAGATTGCGCCTGATCAACGATCAAATATCCTTGTTCATCTGTTTTTACCCCAAGTTCTTTGGCAACAATGACGCCAGGTGTTGATCCTATCTCAATGAATACGCCTTGAATTGAAAGTTCTTTTTTTACCCCATCACTTTCATAATCCAATCCTTCCACTTTTTCATTTCCCTCAATCCCTGTAATATTTGCAAATGTAGAAACAGCTATTTTCCCTATTTTTGCCATTTGTTCATCCCAAGCTGGCTCGAAAGTTTTTGTTCCTTCCTTATACAGCAACTGCACACTATTGGCAAATTCAGCCAAATGAATAGCTGCTGTAGCTGCAGCATCGCCACCACCAATAACAGCAACATCTTTTCCACGAAAAAACATTGCATCACAAGTTGCACAATATGAAATTCCTTTACCCAAAAATTTATCTTCGCCAGGTATGTTCATTTTTCTTGGTTTCATACCTAAGGCCAAAATGATACTTTTTGTTTCATGTTTTTTCCCCGACTCAGTGCTCACTAAAAAAAAGTCTTTTTCTTTTGTAATTTTATTTACATTATCCTCCATAATTACCCCACCCAAATCCTTCGTTTGTTTTACAAACTTATCCATCAAATCTTTTCCCGAAATAGATTCTATTCCTGCGTAATTTTCAATCTCCCAAGCTTCAACTACTTGCCCACCGATTTCACCTCCAATCACAACATGATTGAGCTTATAACGTGAAGCATAGATTGATGCTCCCAATCCAGCAGGACCTGCACCGATGATAATAAGATCGTACATTTACCCTGTTAAATAAGATTTGCGCCTCTACTAATTTAGAGTAACAAAATTATCTATAATAAAATTTTATTTTTTGTTCCACCAATCTGCTCAAATCTTAATTTTGTAATCAAAATTATTTAACAGGGTGAATTTTTGTTTTAATCTTACTTTTACTTTTTATTTTTAATTCTTTTTTTAGCATTTTTAATTGCATCCAAAGCAACCTCATCAAAATCCACATCTTGCATTGCTTCAATTTGTTTATATTCATCAAATTTCTTTTCTGCAATCTCCGCCATTAATTCATGAGAAATTTTACCCGCGTCTTGCAGAATATTTCTATCATTAATTGTCAAAAAACCATGAAGTTTTTCAATCCAATCACTCATTTTCATAGGAATTCTGCGACGAGCCTGTTCTGTGGCAAATATCAAATATTGTTCAACAAGCGCATTTAACTGAGTCAATTCCTCTTTATTATAATAATTTTTTGCAATAACAACTTCTTCTTTTTTTGGCTTTATTCCTCTGAAATTAGTAAGTCCTAAATTCTTCTTATTCACATCTATCCTGCTGGCTACAATTTCTGCTGCAGTGCTGCCTGTAACTGCATAGTGAACTTTGTTTTGCACTGTTTTGAAAAAAACAATGCTTTGGTCATTTGTTGGATCATAATCCACACTTGTTGCATAAATATCAGTAATTTTACGATAAAATCTTT
>Ga0209319_1001321_pt1 | contig 20936 bp, 36 predicted proteins | sample RifGroE2_FD_184000 | JGI IMG/M metagenome (GOLD analysis project Ga0209319, IMG submission 184000) | Groundwater microbial communities from Rifle, Colorado - Groundwater E2 (SPAdes) (version 2) | ecosystem: Environmental > Aquatic > Deep subsurface > Groundwater | place: Rifle, Colorado, United...
ATTAATATCATCATACATATCAAAATAAACATTAATATCTGCTATATAACTTGAAATTGTATTAATTGATTTTGCCTGATTAATAAGATACTGTTCATACTTAGGGATGAAAAATTTAAAATTTACTGTGGTTTCATTTAGATTATTGTTATTATCCATATAGTTATTCTCATTACTCATAATTAATCTCTCCTTTAATTTTATATGTAATTTATTTCATTTATTGACTACATAATATCACAAGTAATTATATATGTCAATAAGAATATAAAAATAATTATAATAATTAATATTAATTTAATATGATTACTTATATAACCACATAATAAATTACTAAATATTAACAAAAATTATTCTATTCTAAAATATAAATATACGAAATATGATAGAGTATAAGGTTGTCGAACACATTGTATGACAATAGGAGGTGATAGAAAATGAGAATATCTTTTAGACTTAATCCTGAGTATGATTATAAACTTATAGAAATTTTAAAAGGTTATGATAATAGAAATAAATCGCAATTAATTAGAAAAATATTGAGAGATAATTTAATATCTATGTCATACAATGCGTCTAACACGGACAATGATAAGAAAATAGAAAAACTAGAAACTAAAGATATAATCAATCATGTTCAGGTAGATGTCAGACAAATAAATAATACAGTTGAAAATAATAAACCTATTGAAATAAGAGAAGTTAAAAAGAAAATAAAATGGAATTTTCCAACCAAGGAGTGATGATATAATGTTTAATTTGTTATTTTTTAGTATAGGATTAGGGATAGTAATATATGGAGTTTATGTAAATACAAGAACTCAAGTTAATCTAAGAAAACAATTAATGAAGAAATATTTAGGATTTTATATTGCTGGTATTGTATTTATTAAATTTATACTGATACCGATATTTAGTTTAATAAAAAATTAATTAATGTTAACATATATTACTATATTGTCTGACAGGTTAAATGGTTATAAAACAAAAATGCCCTGCATATATATTTCTGTAAGAGAACTTATCAGAAACATACGGCAGGGTTGGTAAAATACCGATTCTGTCTATTATTTTGTTCAAATTGAATTTAAGCAACTTGCCACGCAGAGTAAACTACCAAACTTAATCCAACAGCTATTTTAAATATTCCTGGTGTCAAGAATATCATTTAAAATCATCCTTTCTGATTATGACTTATGAATAGTATGGATTAAATAAATAGAATTTATACATTGGTGGAGGTGAAAATATTTGATAATTAAAATTAATAATATATTACTAAATGAATGGAATAAAAAAGTTATTATTGTTAATGATATAAAACATAATAAACAACACAATAAAACAAATAAATTATATTCATATAGTGTTAATAAAAAGTTAAATAAAATAAATACTACAATTAATATAATTATGGCAGGTGGAGCATTAGCAAGTGGTGATTTATCTGGATTAGAGGATATAATTAAATTATTACAAGAATTCTCTTATTATATTGGAATGGGTTATTGTCTATGGGGATGTATTGAATATTCTATGGATATACCATCTGGTGCTACTAAAATGAAAAGAGCAATTACAGGATTTATTGGTGTATATATTATTCCTATAATATTTAAAGCAATTAAAAACGCATTAAGTTAGGGGTGAATGATTTTGGCAATAAGAGATTATATTCTTCAAAAAATAGAAACAAATTCTAATAATTTAACTAATAATGTTTCCGATGCAATAAGTACAGGAATTAGTAATGGATTAAGTAAATTATGGGATAAGTTTTTAATATCATTTAATGGATCAATAGATACAATAGCAATAATAGGAATTATGTCTACATGGATGTTAAATATGATGTCTGTTCCGTCTGCCGGAAAATGGTGTTATACAATATTTGCATTATATATAGTTATAAAGGTGGTGTTGAAGGTATGTTTGTTAAATTAGAATCTAAACCATATATTGTTTATCAATTAATACCTCATAAAAATTTACGTAATTATCATAATGAAAAATTAGTTAGAGGGTATAGTGAATTTAGCAAAAGAATTCCTACTAGGTTAGAGATAAAGAATAAACAAGTAGTAGTAAATGGTATAGACTTTATAAATTTTAAAATGTATTTATCAAACAAAGAGATATTATTTTTTATAAGTTGTCCTGAAGATAAGAGAGAGTATATAAAAGGCAAAATAGAATCATCTTGGGATAAAATAACTGTAAATAATTTAGATAAGTACCCATTTGAAAATATTGATTATAATAATGTTGTAATAAGTGAAATGACATATAAAAGAGATAATATTTTTAGTTTAAGAGTAGATAAAGATATAACATTTCCTTTAAGAAGTTTATTTAATATTTCCAATGAAATGAATAATGATGAATTTATTATTGTAGATATATTAGGTGAACCATATAAGAGGCATCAATGGGAATATGAAGCAAAATTATCTTATGATAAATTTAAATCAGGTATTATGCCTAGAAAGATTAGAAATATTAATAAAGATGTATCTTCGTATATAGGCATAGGTATAAATTATTTATTTAGTACAGCACATGAAATAGTTAGTGAATTAATGAGTTTTAATAACACAAAGAAAAAAAATATAATAGACAATGAAGTTAAAATTTTAATGGAAGTTGGATTAAACAATGCTACAATAAAAAAAATATCTTCAGAAGTTTTAAAAGTTTGGATAAGGATAATTTGTCATAGTAAAGATAAAAATAGAGCAATAATATTAAATAATTCTATATCTGGTGTATATAAAGAATTATCTACAAATGAAAATGAATTAGAGAATTGTATAGTAGATGCTACAGAGAAAAAATTAAATAATATAATTAATTGTGTTGTACCTATAACAAATAAGAATTGTAATAAAATGTCTATATATGAATGGTCAAAGTTATCTATGATTGCCACATCTGAATTACAGAAAGACTTTAAACAGATACAAATTGTAAATAGGGTAGAAACAATGTTGCCTAATGAATTATTTGATAATAATGGAATACCATTTGCAAAAGTTACAGAAAAAGGTGTTACTAGATTAGCTAGATTACCTATATATGATCATGATATTTTATGTATGCCACATTTAGGAACTGGTATGATGAGAGTAGGTAAATCAGAAGGTTTAGGAAATAATATGGCATATCATTTTATTGTAAATGGAATGAGTGCTTTCTTGTTAGAAACAAATGATGGATTAAGTTTAGATGCTTTAAGAGATAGTCTACCTAAAGATTACCCTGATGAAAAGATAATAGAAGTTGATTTGGGAAATTTACATTACCCTATATCTTTAAATTGGGGAGATAGTATTGGTAGGAATAATTCTAATGATGAAGTAGAAAGTTTAAAAATTGCTGAAAAGTTAACGTCACATATATTTACATTTATAAATAACTTAGCAAATGAAGAATTTTCAGATAAAATGGCATATTATTTAAATGCTAGTAAAGTGGTATTATCAAATCCAGACAAAGGATTATTGGATATGTTACTTACATTAACTAGTTGTAGTTATAGAGAAGAATTAATGAAGGAAGGATATGTTAAATCACAACCAGAAATATTTGAAGTATTAAAGATATTGCAACAAAAAAGTATTGGTGGTACAGATAATACAACGATTGAACCAATATTAACTAGATTAAATATATTAACAGGTAATAAGTTTTTATCTAATTTATTTTTACAACCTCCTAAATTAAATAAAGATAAAAAACCTTGTTTAAATTTTAGAAAATATATGGATAATAAAGATGGAGGATATGGTTATATAGTATTATTAAGAGTACCTAAAAATGAATTTACAAGTAATGTTGTTAATACTATTGCAAGTTTTTTAATTAGTAAGATATGGACTTGTGCATTGAGTAGAGCAGATATACCAAAGAAGAATAGAAAACCATTTGTATTTATAGCTGATGAACCACATCAATATATTAAAGGTTCTGGTCATTTATATGAAGAAGCAGGAGTAGAAAGTGGCAAATATAGAATGAAATTAGTTTGGTTGGCACATTCATTGAATCAATTTGGAGAATTTAAAACTGCTTTAACTGATGGTGGTTGTCAATATACAGCATATAAAACTAAATCATTTAAACAATTTAAAGAATTAGAATCTGAGTTTAAAGAGTTTGATATTAAAGAATTATATGAGGATTTACCTAAAAGATGGGTTGCTGTAAATAAGATATATTTACCTAATACTGATGATGTACCAAGTTTTATTGGTGATATGTTACCTCCAGAGAAATTTGTTAAAGATAGAAGTTATAGAAAGTTAGAATGTAGTAAGGAATTTGGAAGATCATTTAGAGAAGTAGTTGATTATATCAATAAGAAGAGGGATAGAAGGGTATTAGATGATATATGGGTTGAGAGAATGAAGGAAATTATTGAGGAAGAAAAGGTAATTGAGAAGGAGATTAAGAAGGAAGAAAAGAAAGGTAAAAAGGTGGGTAAAACTGCAAGTAGGAAAAGTAGAGTGTTTAAATAAAAAGGAGTGAGTATTATGTTGGAATTAATTTATAGTATTTGTGTATTTTTAAGTATAGGATTTATAGTAAGTGTAATAGTTGAAAAATATTGGGGAAAATCATGGAGAAATGTAATTATAATTAGTTTAGCAATGAGTTGTATAACTGAAATTCTTAAATATTATAAAATTAATTAAATATAGATAAAATTAAATATAATATTATATTGTAAAGAGGTTGATTTTTATGACCTCTTTTTTATTTATTTTGTTTTATTTGATATGAGGTAGTATAAAATTAAAATTGTGTGGAATAATAAGATTAAATTTAAAGGATATGATTTTATTTAATAAGTTTAAGACCTCCTCCTATATAAATATATAATGTAAATATTTAAATTGAATCCTCTAATTAGGGGATTATTTTTTTTATAATATTAAGGAGTGATAAAATTGGATATAGAAGAAAGAAAAGATATTGTATTAAAAAATATAGAAAATGGATATTATTTAAAAGGATTGAGATATGAAAAAGGATTAAGGTTAATTGATGTAGCAAATAAGATAGGTGTTAATTCTACATATTTAAGTGATATTGAAAATGGGAAGAAAACAATTAATGAAGATATTATTGGAAAATTAAGTTTAATTTATGGTGTAGATGAAATTGAATTAAGTATTAGGTTTGGAATGGTTAGTTGGAGTGTGATAGAAGGATTGAAGAAAGATGAGGAATTGCATAGGAGAGTTTGGGAGATGGTTAAGAAGAATATGGATGGAAATAATTATTTATAAAAAACTAACCAATGTAGACAAATGGCGTTTTGGGATGTTGGTTGGGTTTTTAGAATGTAGTGTAAAATAAAGATATATGAAGATATAATAAGTATTATTTAGATAAATAAGATTGTATAAAATTTTTAATTTTAAAATAAAGAAAAATAAGTTTAAATTATTGTGTAAATTATCATGCAAATTGTTATTCGTGAATTGTAGTTAAATTTTAAGATTTATGATATTATTAAATGGGTAAGAGAGTAGAGATATGATGTTGGTAGGAGAGTGTAAAAGTGTTATTGAAGTGTTGATATTATTATGATTAGAGGGTGATTGGATATAGTATAAATATGGAATTATTTAGGTATATTTATGATATGATTATGATAAAATATTATGAAATTAGAATTGATGATTGATGTGATTAGTATGTGGAAATAGTTGTTAAATGTGAATTTGTACGATTAGGATACGATAAATCGCAGTTTTAAAATAAATTTAGTGTTGAAGTTGAATAGATGTGGCACGATTACGCTATTCCGTTACTCCGTAATTTGTAAACTACGCCCCTACCCATAGCTGATTTAAAAAATTCCTCCCACAAGGTTTAGCTTGCTACATAATATATAAATTATGTAAGGAGATAAGAGACAGTTTATTAAAATGTGGCTAAAATCCTGGATATAATAAATGGATATTGAATCAATACAATACAAATAAAAAGAATATCTTAAAAATCACTCATATAAAGCTCAAATAAGGGACGTTAAATTAATTATAGGTATAATATGACCTGTAAAATTGAATTAGATGTTATCCGGTGATTATTTATTATTTGCTACACATAACCCAACACAATATTAAAATAAAAATTAACCCATTGTTCCACGTGGAACATCTAAAAACGATGCCTAGTATATCTAGGCATCGGATATTATAACATACAGCGTTTTTTTGAAGTATTATTGTACCAGTGTATTAGTAAGGTAGTACACTCAAAAATCAAATATCTCGTCCCAAATTTAACCCATAAATCACACATAATATGAATACCAAACCCAAATAATACCCTAAATATACATACAAAGTGGGGAATAATTTTATATCTATATTACGTACTACATACACTACATATAGTGGTTTACAATTAATAACGGTTACTACATATAGTATACATAATAATACAATCAAACACATAAACATTTTACTAATATATCTATTAACTATATAAACAAATACAAATAATATCTATATGTATTCACTAAAACTAATCAATAAAATAATAAAATAAATTTCTAAAAAATAAAGGGTATATTCTACCCAATGTAGAATATACTATAGTGTAAGACAAATTAAATAAAACAAAAAAACAAAAACAAAGGAGATGTTGCACAATGGCAAGAAAACCTAATTTCACTTGTCCAATATGCGGAACCCCTACAGTTAAGAAAAATATTGTAAAATCAAAAGTATTTACTCAAATATGTAATAACTGTAAGGAAATTGAACAAGAAAAAATTCAAGAACTAGCAAGTTTTAATACTTGGTTTAAATTTTACTTTAATTTACCTTATAATGTTAATTATTATAACTGGGAAGATGTTTTAGAAAATTCTATAAGTATAAAAGACGATGTAAGAGTATATTTAGAAAATAAATCCGATATGGATATAGAGACTGCGTTATCTAGAGTTATTGAGGAAGATTATACTTACAGACATGAAGAATTTTGCAATGAACATGGGTTAACAGCATTTTAAATCTTTTTACATAGAGCAGGTTCAATAACTTTACAACATAACAGAACAACCTGCTTTTTATAAAGGGATTAACCCCTCTATCGAATACTATAATAGTAACATAATTTTAAGGAGGAATTCAAATGGCTAAAGGTGAAATAAATGTAAATGCTTGTTATAATGCAATAATTGAAATACTTGAAAAAGATGAAGAATACAAGGAAATAACTGGTAATTGGATGAGTACAGAAGAATTACACAAACAATGTAAGAAAAAAGTAAAAGGCTTGAGAGAGATAGAATTTTTTGCAGCTTTAGAAATGGAGAACGATGAATATTCACTGGAAGTTGAAAAATACCTAAAGAGAATAAAATATATTTAAACTAAACACTCTAAACGGAGTGTTTTTTCTTTTCCCTCATACTAACCCAACACAACCAAAAAATAATAATGTTCCACGTAGAACAATCTAACCAACAACCCCACATATCACAACCAACAACCAACAACCAACAAAAAACAACATCACACAATCCCTTTTAATCCCTCTTAAATCCTTTTTACCTCTCCTAGTACCTAAAATCAATTCCCTACCCTTATATCCAATCCTGACACGTTTTAACCCTATTCAGCTAAATAAAATATAAAATCATACCTAAAACAAACAACAAAAAACAATAAAAACAACTCCCAAACATCAAACTATATCCAACAATCCCTCTCACGTTTCCATTCTCAAACCTTACATCCTATCATACTTAAAATTAATTTAACTAACCTTATTCAGCCTCCTATAAAGACATAATTTATATAATGTATAGTTAATACAGCTAACACTGTAAAAACAACTAATAAACTAGCAATTAGCAAACAAAAAAATATTTAACAAAAAACTAAAATATTTTTTAATAATAAAAAGGTATTTTAAATCCTTTGTAGAATACTATAGATAGTAGTATCAAATACCAAAAAGGAGGTTCTACACTATGACAGACTATCAAAAAGCAGAATTCGATCATTTGCAACAACATCAAAATAAAGCCATTGTAGGGAAAAGAAGGAAGGACGGAAAATACCCAGTATCTTTTGTTTTTGCTTTTAGAACAATTAAAAATATTATACCTGCTGAAAAGTTAGAAAAGTCTTTAGAAGGATTTAAGGTTGTATATCAAAGATAAGAGGATAAAACCTCTTATAAAGTCCCTTAAAACTTATAGCATTATAACAATTAACATCAAGGGATTTTATAAAAGGTTTAAATAAAAAGGAGGTTTTAACAAATGACTACAACCCAATTAACACAAAAGGCAAAACAACTTAAACAAAAAATGGCTACACTTAGAACAGCACCAAAGGCCACATTAAAAGAAATTATCCTATTGCTCCAATGTAAAGAAAAAGAAAACTACAAACCCATGTATAGCACAAAACTATATAATAAATATTCCGGTGAATATTGCGAATATCTAGGATTAATTTAACCTACATAATGTAGGTTTTTCTTTTCTTCTATAACACTTCCAATAACCCAATAACAGATCCCTATTCTCCAATAACAAAACACCTATTTCCCACAATGCCCACACATCCCCTTTAAACCCTTAACACCTACCATAGCACCTACAACTCCTAGAATCAGCCCATACAACGATTATTACACAAACCTATATATAATATAACAATATTAACACATATAAAACCAATAAAATTTATACAAAACAATAATATAAAAATGCTTGACTATAACCCATATATTCGTTATAATTAGTCATGCACTAAGCACTAAGCAAATTAATACATAAGCACCAATACGTTTCACCCAGTAACAACTCTTTGACAACTTAATATAAATATAATATAGGAGTGATACATAAATGAAAATTAATCATTTTTCTAACATTAATACCTTAGAGGAATTAAAAGTAGCTTACCGCAAATTAGCTAAAATGTACCATCCAGACATTAACAAAGCAACAGAAGCACTCCAAACAATGAAGGAAATAAATTCAGAATATGAATTTTTAGCACAAGAATTAAAAAATGAAAGAGGTTATACAGAGACTAAACAACAAGCAAATGACTTCATCAACATAATTGATCAATTGCTCAGACATAACAATATAGAAATTGAAATTGTCGGCACTTGGTTATGGGTAAGAGGTAAAGGAACTTATAACATTAAAGAGACTTTACTTAAAACACTTGGAATGATATACTCAAAAGGTCAAAAAGCGTTTTATTGGTATGCCGGATGTGTGAAAAAAGTTAAAAAATCTAGTAGGCAAAAAATGGATCAAATTAGAGATAAATATGGTAGTGTAATAATAAAATCTGAGGATGATAATAACTTTACACCTTCACCGACAATGTAACAACAATATAATAACCCTGTTTAGTAGCTTATTAAATTAAGTAAAACTAAACAGGGTTTAATTATGTCTAATATAACCTTATAACCTTATAGCCTCATAACATAACAAAACAATTAAAACAATAACAATATAATAAAATACTTGCATATACTCAATATATCCTTTATAATACTAATAATAATATAATCTTAATATTAATAAGGAGTTGACCAAACAATGACATACTTAATAACAACCAGATCAGGAGGTCAAACACATAAAACCTTCACTAATAAACAAGAGGCCGAAAAGTATTACAATGATAACATTGACTACAACATAATAATTAATAAATTAACCCCTTTCCAGTTTGAAGGGAAACAATATTATTATAGTGTCGGAAATAGCATAGCAATATATAATAAATCATTCGAATATATTACCAAATTAAAGATAAAATCAGATAGTAATATTACAGTTGAACGGATACAAGAACAATTAAAGGAGTATATCAATACATGGAAACCGCCTTATTGATACTCATACTAACAATAATATATAAATCCTGCAAATAACCAAAGCAGGATTTATTATTTGTTCCATTGTTCCATTGTTCCATGCTTAATTGTTCCACGTGGAACAAAAGACAAATATAAAAAAATATCTTGCAATCCTTCTCGTTATCCTATATAATTATACTTAATAAATATTACATATTTCTAAGGAGGCAATACAATGTACGAATATAAAATAGCTTACAGATACACCAATACCAACGAAGTAGAAGGATTTTTAGGAATAGGATCAACTGAAGAAACAGCAAGAAAGGATGCTAGGGAGCAAATAGAAAGAAAATTAGATATAATCTGTGAAGAATTCAATCTTAAAAACTTAATAACTAAGTTTACCGGATTAAATAAAGAAGAATCAGAAATAATTAAGAATGACTGGAAAAAAAATAACAGATACTAACCTCCACATAGGAGGTTATTTTTTGTTTAATTATAACAAAATAATAATATAATAACATCACTCAAACCCTTGCAAGACCCTATCTACTTTGATATAATAAGTTATCAGCTTAACACATATCAAATAACAAATTAACAAGGAGGTTTTACAAATGGCAAACTTAGATAAAATAAAAAATAATGTTCCTAATGAAATACTTGACACTATAAATCTACTAGCAAAAGAAGAAGACAGAACAACACTGGAAAAATGGCTGTCAGATTGTAAGAAAGAAATAATATTTAGAGATAATCAAAAAATAAACACATATTCGCTTAACTTAGAGAAGCAATATTTAGAATATATATTACAGTAAAGGCCACCGAGCCTTTATTTTTTGCTCAATAACAAATCACTCAATAACCAAATGGAGAGTAGCAGGAGGTCATACAACACTAGAAGAAGCAAAGGAATATTTAAATAAATATGAGAATGATTGACCGTCTTATTGGCGGTTTTTCTTTTTACTCATATCCCATTAACAACCTTCACCAGAAGGCCATATAACCCCTTAATATCAATCCTACATATATTTATACTTCTAATCACTCAAAAAGCCACTCACAACGATAATTATATAAACTTAGATATTTTAATTAAATTTATTATATAGAAAATAAAAATAATTATTGCTATATTGGCCTAAATAGTATATTATATTTAGTAGATAGATATTAATAAAATGAATCTGAGGAGGTTCACACAATGTTTAAAACAGATGAAACTGGCAGAATAATGATAGTAAGTAAAAATCCTTTTGGTACATATGGACATAAAAGCAATATGTATAAAGTTTATGGAACAAAAAGACAATACGTAAAAATAAAAAATGAAAAAATATACTTGGATGAAATAAAGCAAATAGAAGATTATTTATACTATCCTCAGAAAAATATATATTGCAGTCAGTTTGAAATTGAATAAAAAACCAGTTAGCAGGTTTTATCCTGCTTTTTTGTTTGTTATTTTATATTAAGAAATTAGATAAAATTACACATACCTAAACAAAACAACTCCAATTTTACCTCAAATTTCAGCATAAAAGTATTGTTTTGTTATGAGTGATTTTTTATTGACATATTAGCTTAAATAGTTTAATATAATAGATAGCAAATATAAATATTTGAAAGGGGTTAGATATAAATGACATTGACTGCATATCAAAAAAAGAGGGCCGAAGGAATTGAAAAAGCTAGAATTAAAAAACAGCAGGAAACAGAAGAATTTTTAAATAATGTAAATGTAATACATAAATTCCCAGACATACCTTCAATTGGAGTAATAAAAGAAACAGAAAAATGCTACCTTGATTATTACATAGTTAAATATCCCAATTGTTTAAAGTATAAAATAGCAATGATGAAAAAAGAACACCCATTTAATACATATTATTCTAAAGAATTTTATAAAGAAAATATACCTGCAAAATATAAAGATGTATTTGAAGAATTAGAACAGGATTTTAAATAGGCCATATGAGCCTATTTTTTATTTTGTCTATCTTGACACATAAACAAAAAATGAATATAATTAACTATAGTTTTAACTTAACCTTAATCAATCTCAGGAGGTGACTAACCTTGACACTAACCAACCACGCAAAGTTAAGAATGAATCAGCGACAAATAACACTTCAAGACGTGTTTAATTGTGTCATCAAAGGCACTCCTGAGAATACAAAGAATGGATTAACTAAGTATACATATCAAAATATATACGTTATAATAAACACTGAAAAGAATATAGTTGTAACAACTTGTTTTATTCAAGCATACACCAAGCAAATTAAAAAGTATGCTAAAATTAATAGCATAGGATTTTATCAAGCTGTTAGAATGTTAAGGAGTTGTTTAAATGCAGTTTAAATATAAAGATATTGTAATAACAAACCCTAATTTTAAAAGGTTAATAGTGGTCGGAATTATAGCAGGGGAAAAGTTTACTGTTAATGTTATGGAGGATAATTTTGGGTATTATTTTGTATTAAATGATAGTAAGTATTATTTAAATTGGTTTAAAATGGTATAAGGAGGCTATATAAAATGTTAAATCCTATGGTAATATTAAACAAAAGGAAAAATGGTGCTGTACAAAACACCAAAAGTAAATATGACATACTCTATACTTTTGGATGTGTTGAGGACGGAGTTAAAAAAGTAGTTGAAGTATTAGCATTTACCGCAAAGGATGCTAGACAAAAAATAAAGGAAGGTAAATGCTTAGTGATAAAAATAATAAAATAAGGAGTTGAACAAAATGTCTTTAAAAATAGGTCACAAATACCAAGACACCAAAAACAACATTCTAACCATAACAAACATAAAATATAATATAATAGAATTCTGCATGAATAATAAATCCCACAAAATGACCAGGAATTGTATGTATTCAAAAATGTTAAAATTAGTAAGCTAGGAGGTACAAATATACCTCTTTTTTATTTTGTTTTTATTGGTTTATGGTTATTAGTGCTTGACAATACCCTAACAAAAGTATAATATAATAGTTAATAAAACTTAAGGAGGAATTAAATTATGACCAATGCACAAAATAAACAATGAGTAAAAGAGACTTATGAATTTTGGAGCGAACAAATAAAGAAAAAACCACAAGACAAGAATACAAAATGGAATTATGAAATGATTAAAGAATTAGCAAAGCAACACGGTCTAGTGTAAAAAAAACTAGACTTTTTATTTTCAACATAAATGAACTAATTCATAATGAAATTGGAGAACGAAACCCATTAATTTTAAAGGGTTTTTGTTTTGTTATTTTAAAAAATTTGCTTGATTTTAACCCTAGAAAATGATAATATAATATATAAGTACATATTAATTATTCGGAGGTGCATCAAATGAAATGTTTTACATGTGGTAGAAAAATTCAAAACCCTTATATGCTTGACGGTAAAGTATATGGACATGAATGTTATAAATTAGCATTAGCACAAAAATACATACATTTACAAGAATTAAAAAATGATGATTGGACAAAGAAGTGTATAGCTGCAATAGAACTTTTTAGAAATGTAGAATTCAAAAAATCAGCATGGAATCAGGAATTCCAAAAATCAGTATTAACACAATGGGACAAATACCATAAATTATCAGGGAAACAATTTGAAATAATTCTAAAAAATATTGATACAATGGAATATAATTACATATACTTTAATTTATTAGAAGATGAAGAAAAGAAGAATGCACAAGCCAGATATATTACAAATTGGACGAAACACAACAGATTAATAGAAAAATATAAAAATGATAATAGACTACATGAAGCAATACGGATTGAGCATAAAACAGGAATAGAAAGAAGAGGACGAAAATATTACATAGTTGAATTTATAGACATAGACGAACCAGAAAGAAAATTTTTTGATATAGTACCAAGTAAAAGTTTAGAAGATTTACAAAATGATGAATATATAGAAATAAAGAATCTTATAGAGGTTGTATAAACCTCTTTTTCTTTTCCCGTTAACCTGATTGTTTAGATTTAAATGTCATGGTTATACAGTAATAGCAGGTCAAGAAATAATTAGCGAACTATATGAAAATAAAATAAACATTATGACCGAAAAACCATACTTTGTTGTTAACTGGTTTAATTTTAATCAAGGCTCAGTATACTTTGACAACAACGGCGAACCATACACAGTAAAAGAGATAGACCACATTAATAAAACAGTAAAATTTTAATACCTCATATGAGGTATTTTTTATTTGCCTATTTATCATTATTATTATTTTCCCCTTCTATAAATCCTCATACTCTCACAAAACAACCTTCTACAATCCCCTACAAGGCCGATAAAAATTAAATCAGGTATAATGACACCTGTATTTTGAATATGGGCTTGCTAGAGTGCTTACAATTGATTTTAGAGTATTTATTCAATTATTTTCATGGTAATATGGCTATTATTCAGTTATTCAGTTATTCAGTTATTATTTAATTTAAAGAATATTAAAATAAATATCAAGAAAGTTATTGACATACCATATCAGCATATGATAGAATAAATCAACTTCAAAAACGGAATACATAAATAACAAATCATCAAGCCACTAGGTGAGGCGATCCCTAGAAATGTCACTGGAAATTATAACTTATCTATTGTCACAATGTCATTAAATTATTTAGCAATAATAAAAGAAAGGAGAGATAAATAATGACAAGTAATAACAAACCAACTTTTGTCCCGTCAAGTAAGGAAGTAAATTCTATTGTAGGACAGATTGAGAAACAACAAATTGCAGTAGGTAATCATCTTCAAAATATTGTTCTTTCAGGGAAAGATAAGGTAAAAACTATTCGTGAATACATGGAATCACAAAGAGGGTACGTCTGGGAAAATTGGAGAGCATCAAATTTAATACAAGCTATTTTACTCAATGACCCTATTCCTGAAATTATTATTTACAGAAATGATGATAAAAGTCAATTTAGAAAAACACTTGATGGACAACAGAGACTTACAACAGTTTATCTCTTTGTTAATGATGGTTTTAAACTAGATTTAAGTAAGTCAATTTATCCTAAGTTTGAAATTGAAGGAGAACAATATACATATCAGGATTTACAAGGAAAAATGTTCTCTGAATTGCCGGAATTGTTTAGAGATGCTATTCTCAATTACGATTTAAGGATATTAACAGCTAATAACTGTACAGACGAGCAAGCAGAAAGATACTATACCAGTATGAATGCAGGTATGAAACCGTTAAAACCTGCTGAGATTAGAATGGCAGGAATGGGAATGAAGGTTAGAAGGTTTATTGGTGAAGTATTAAAATCAGATTGGGTACTCCACACCATGACAGCCAAAAGTGCTATAGGTAATATAGGAAGTGAAATTATTGCTCAGGTTATTACACTTATGCACCATGATAACAAAGCAATTGAGTTATCTAAGGAGAATATTGACAATGTAATTTACTCTTATCGTGATTCTGGTATTCCTGAAGAAATGAAAGAAAATATCTTTAATGTATGTGGCTATCTTAATCAAACTACTAACATTTGGATTGAGTTAAAGAAGAAGCATGACGGACAACAGACTACCAAACGTGGTAAAGGTGTTAGTAACTACTCCACATATCGTTTTACCTTCTTTAATAAAACACATACCGTTATGTTGATTATGTCTGCACTTGAAGCAGTTAAAAATAATGTGTCAGTTGATGAATTCCAGAAGTGGGCTTATAAATTTTTTGAAAATCCTTCAGTGGATTATAAGAAAGGTATGGATGGAAAAGTAAATGAATTGGGCAACGTGGATATGAGAATGTTAACAATACAGGAAGAAGTAGGAAAGTTAAAGAGGGGAGAAGTTAGAGTAGCTAAGGAAGAAGTTAAATCAGAAGCTAAGGTAACATTTGAAGATATACAATCAGTATTAAATGAATTTAAAACTGAAACAACCGATTCACAGGAGAATGAACAGTCACAATCTGAAACTAAGTTAGAAGAGACAATTGAAACAATCAATATTATAGAATTAACAGAAAATGATATAAATGAAGAATTTCCTGAATTAGTAGACAATAGTCAAGAAGATCAACAAGCTAGTTAATGCAATATGTATTATAATGAATTTTTTAAACCCTTAAATTTAAGGGTTTTTATTTTGTCAATAACAGGTCAGTTTATATCATCATAAATTATAACTTTTATCATGAAATAAATTAGCTTGACATTTATATTTAGATTCTGTATACTTATAGTTAATCAAATACATATTTTCGAGGAGGTTTTAATATGATTAAATCATGCATGAATTGTATATGGTGTAGCTGTAGAAATTATGGATATAATAGACCAATATGTTTAAGTTATGTTCCTGAGAGTTTTACAAAAACAGAAGAAAAAAGCAATAATTATTAACCTACTAAATAAAGTGGGTTTTTTCTTTGTCTAAATCCCTACTACAACACATATAAACCCTTTTAAGCACTCCCAAACTTTAAAATACCCTAATAACAATTTAACCCTCTAAAATAGGCCGAGAAATACGTTAAAATAGATATTGAAATTTATATTAATACTGTGTATACTAATATAAATAAATAAAATATTGAAAGGGGTTAATTAAATGGCTAATATGAACTATTGTAGATTCGAGAATACTTTAGCTGATTTAAAAGAATGTATTGAAGCTTTAGAAAATAGGGAAATACTTAGCACAAGCGAAATAAGATGCGCCGAGAGATTAATTAATGAATTCCTTGATTTTTGTGTAGCTGAAGGAATTATTGAGGAATTAGAAAACGATAAAAAAATTAAAAGTATAATTGATGAGTGTAGGTAGTCCCTTTAAGGGACTATTTTTTATTTGTAATTGAGTAAAATAATACTTGCAATTATATTATTATTGTGTTAGTATATCAATAACAGGTCAACGGAAACAAAATATTATAAATACATAGGAGGTTATCACATATGAAAAATAATACAAATAATCAAGTAACCGCTGAATTAATCAATCAGTTAACCAGGACTAGCAAGCAAGTTAAAACCCCAGTTAATCAGGTTACGGCTCAAATGATTCAAATGTTAACTAGATAGTTATATAATTAGAGTAACAAAATAATAATACATAACATAAGGAGATTGTCACATATGAGAAATTTTAAAATTTATAATGCTAAAGGTAGAGTAACAAGAGACTTTAAAACACCAGATAAACCTGAAATATGGGCGCGATTCTTGAAGTATAATGAATATCTTATGTATGAGAATAAAAGATATGGTAGATTGTCTGTCCTTGGCAAACAGTATTACAGAGGCAAGAAAAAAGGTATTCCATTATATGCAACAACGAATTAGCCCTCTTAATGAGGGTTTTTTATTATTATTATTCTAAGAATTATATTACTATTTATTATTGACAACTAACAATTATTATAGTATTATATATAAACCAATAACAATATAATTAATATAAGGAGAGATTTTGAATGTCATATACTGCCTTATGCAAGAAATGGAAAAGAGAATCCGAAAGAAAAAATAAATTAGATAGAGAAGAAAGAAAAAGACAACAAGCAATTTCAGAAAAATTTCAAGAGGAAATATACATAGCAAAAGGGAAACAAGAAAGACAGGAGCGAATAGAGCAGGAGGGAAAGCAACAAAGAGTATATGACAGTAAAAAAGAAATGCTTGAAGCATTGCAGAGAAATAACCCTTTTAGTTATAGGCGATATTTAATTTTTTGGGATATCATAAACAATAATTATAGTCAAATTTTATCTGATATTAACAGAAGTCGCATAACAACAAAAGACATTATAAAAATAATTGCTTACATAGAAGGTTTTAGCAATGAAATAATAAGCGAATACTGGAAGGAAAGATTAACCTGTTTAAAATAACAGGTTTTTATTTTGGCTTAGTTTATTAAAAAGTAGTTGACAATTATATTTTTATTGTGATAGAATAAGTTAATGAATTTAATATATAGGAGGTTATACAATGATAGATTATAGAAAATTATTAAGAGAAGAAAGAAGAAAAGAAGAACCAAACGACATAAAATTATTATACTATAAATATAAACTTGGAATAATGCCAGTACAGACAACGGAAGTAAATACATACTTTGACAAATTGGAAAGATATTTACAAAAGTCTAAGGTTACAGTTGAGGAAATACAATGTAATAATTTTGAAGAATATTTAAAAAATATTGATTTACCGGATATTATTATAAACCAACATATTTTTTAACAAAAACTCGATTTTATGCAAATATTGGGATTAACAAATCCAATAAAATCAATGGTTTTTAAAATTGGAGTATTGACTTTTATATTAATATTGTGTATACTATAAATATATAATATAAATATAGGAGGTTAAAAATGAATACTTCTAAAAAAATATGGTATGTTGCTGCAAGTATAAACGGATTTAATAAATATACATATATAGAAAATAAAAATAAGGCCACACAATTATGCAAAAATTTACAGAAATTATTTCCTAATAGGATAATGTTTTGGGTAGATTTTCAATGGAAATCAAGCATTAATAAATATCCTGGTAGTGTTTTACATGGGAATTCATTTACAGAAACAAAAACATTAATAAAAGATTGTGGAATATATGTAGAAAATTATATGATATCTAGTTTAAATTAAGACCAATTAATTGGTCTTAATTTATTCTTTATTCTATAATAAAATAACCTTGACAATTATAATATAATTCTGTATACTATTAATAGATTAAAGAATACATATTAAATTTTAGGAGGAATAAAAAATGAAAAATAATAATAATATTAGAACAATGGAATTTAAAGGTCTTGACGATTGGAACAGACCAGTTTATAAATGTATTGAAAATGGTATCTTATGGAAAGACATAACACTTGGAAATGAAAAACCAGAATTATATAGTTGTAGTAATACCTTTGACGGTGAGCCAGACTGCCCAATAAAAATAAAATCAGATTTAGAAATACATTTTATTAACCAATACACTAAGAACAGAAACAAATTTAATTATATGATGCTTGATAGGTTACAAAGTGATTGTAAATATTATCTTGGAAATGGAAATCGTAATAAGAAAAACTTGTATTATGGAGATGAGAAAAAACACATTGACGAAATGAAGAAACTTTATAACAATTTCCCTGACAATGAAAAGCCGGAATGGTTAACTTATGAACAAATTTTAGATTATGAAAAGGCAATGATTATATAGAGAAATTAATTAGGCCATTTATTGGCCTATATTTTTTTTGTTTGTTTGTAAAATAACCTTGACAAATATATTAGTATTATGTTAAAATATCAATAATTAATCAATACATATTAAATTTAAGGAGTGGAGCAAATGAACAAATATACACAATTGAAAAATAAACATCAAGAAGAAGTTGATAACTTCCCAATGTTTTTTGCTTTTAGTAATCAGCAATTTGAAGAAGGAATGAAAAAATTAGGACTTGACCCTTCGGAAACAGACAAATTATATAAACTTGGTGGAACAGGTGGTTTTTACCGGAAAACTGATGCAGAAGCATTACATGGAATGTTTAACAGACACGACAAGGAAATGAAGCAAGCAATGGAAACTGATGACCAATTTATATATGATGCGTTTGACTATGAACTTGGAAATCATGAGTATATAGTAACATACAGTGTAACAGATACCCTTAGAGCATTAGGTTTAACTATGGAAGAAGTAAATAATAATCCAAGGTTGTTGAGTGCTTTGAAAAAGGCAAGAAAGGCACAGGAAGACTGGTATAATAAGAATGGATAAATAATAAAGGTGTTAAAGTTTAAAGGCCAACTATCGGCCTTTTTATTTTTGCTTAAATATATAAAATTGCTTGATTATTATATTAAGATTGTGCTATAATATTAACAACTTAATAATACATAAGGGAGTGGATATAAAAGCAGGTAGAAAAGAATACGATTTAACCAAAGATGACAATATCATGTATAATGGTCATTGTTATCAGATAATAACCAGGTTAAGCGGTTACGGTTGGGATGCCACAACACCAATAATAGCAAAAGCCAAAGCAGAGAAATTAATAAAAGAAGGTAAATTAGTATTCAGTCATTATGGAAAAGGGACTGTTAAGACAGACATTTATAAAATAGCTGAAGAATAAGGCCGATAAATGGCCTTTTTATTTTGTCCTAGATAAGCACTCTAACGGAACAACATAATAACAATATAAATAATGTTCCACGTGGAACAATTTAAAATTAAGTAATAAAACACTTGACTATTATATTTAGATTGTGTATACTATATAAAATGGAATTAACAAAGGAGGTTCTTATTATAATGAGTATAGGTATTCAATTGACAGAAAATCAAATAAATACATTAAAAGATAATGCAAATATTGAAACAGACAGAGAAATATATTCTATCAGGTTTGACAGTCAAGAAATAACTATCAATGGTAGCTGGAGCATTGAAAGAGGGAATAACCCTATTAATGAAGAAATTATATCAGCGATTGAAACATTTTGCACTAGAAATAATATTGATTGGGAATATTCTTCAACATATTCAGCATGGTGTGATTAATATAAAACTGGTGTTTTATTACATAAGGAGGTTTAAATAAATGGAAAAAATTCATGATTATACAAAAAAAGTAAATTTCCAAACATATTTATATAATACAATTGATGAAATGAATAAGCATATTGAAGAAATGAAAAATAATGGATTTTATAAAGTTAGTTATTCAACTAAAAAAGATGGAAAACACAGGATAAATTATGGGAAAATAATAGATTGACATAAGCCGAAAGGCTTTTCTTTTTGCTCAGACCACTTGACATATTTATATTAATAGTCTATACTTATTAAGTAACAGGTTAATACTAATACATATTTTGAGGGAGGTTATTATTAATGAGTACATATCAAATTAATTATAATAGTTTTACAAATAATGATTCTTTGATGATTTTAAAAGGTCTAGCAGATTTTGAAGATATTGAAAAAGCAGAAGAATTTATTCAAGAAAAATCATGGGTAGACGGAAAACAATATAATATAT
>Ga0209319_1001328_pt1 | contig 20888 bp, 18 predicted proteins | sample RifGroE2_FD_184000 | JGI IMG/M metagenome (GOLD analysis project Ga0209319, IMG submission 184000) | Groundwater microbial communities from Rifle, Colorado - Groundwater E2 (SPAdes) (version 2) | ecosystem: Environmental > Aquatic > Deep subsurface > Groundwater | place: Rifle, Colorado, United...
TTTCTACCAAAGAAAATGTATTTTCTCTGGACAATTTTCGGGCTGATAAAGTAATTATTTATAGATAATATGAAAAAAATACTTTTTATCTTTTCGTTGCTGGTCGTAGCTCTGTTCTATGCTTTATCTTCTGGCACATCTCTTGCTCTTGTTGATTCTGGTCATTGTACGTGTAGCGGTCTTACCGAGAGTCTTTGTGACCAAACTAGTAGCTGTTTTTGGATTCCGGATGGCGGCGGTGGAGGCATAGCTGAAGATGGCGTATGCGGTGGTGCCAATACAACCTATGCTTATGATGCTACGGATTATGTGATGATTTCTCCAGGCTATCCCTATTATTGTCAAAGTGGTGTGACTTCGGCTACCCCGGCTTTTCCAGACGCGGATAGTTCTTCAAACTGGGTCTGCCTGGGACAGTTTATGGGTGTAGACAGTGGTACTTGTACCGCTTATCACGAGCCACAGATTGATGAACCAGGTACGGGTGGAATAAGTGTTACTTCAATGTATCTTAATACTCCCGTTCTTGCTTCATGGCAGATATCAGGCCCAGAGGCTCTAACAGGTGATAATATCCCAGAGTATACTTATTCAAATAAGCCGATAGGAAATTATAGTATAGTGGTGACAGGAGGACCAACTGGGTACACATCGACTGTAAATAGCGGGCCTCTCACTTTAACGGCCGATCAGATTATTACTTTTAATATTGTTTGGACATATACTGGCGGAGGAGGGGATGGGGATACTCCAACTCCTACGCCTACTCTTACGCCAACTCCAACTCCTACGCCGGTACCAGCTGGAACTCCAACACCAGTTCCCGCGCCTGTTACCTGCGGAGAAAATGCTGTGATATCCAGTACTAATCTATTGAGCTCTGTTACTCTAACTCCGGGAGAGACGCGTAGCTTCTATGCTGACGTAAATAATGCTGGAGAAACTAAGTGGTACAATGGAAGTTATTTTAAATTTACAAAAACATCCGGTCCGACCATAAATCCGACATATGGTCACTTGCCCGCGGTGATTAATCCAGGAGATACGCCTAGGTGGACTTTTACTTTGACTGCTCCTGGAACAGAAGGATCATATCCTTTTGCCATGCAGATGTTGCATACAGCTGGTGCCGTTTACATAAAGCCAGACGGTACTACTTGTACAGCTCCGGCAACAGACTCTCTTTTTGGCAGTGCCTGGACATCTACAATTGTAGTTGATTCTGGCTGTGCGCCTGGCTATGGCAATGCTTGTACCGGAGCGACATCTTCGGCGAATATTTGTGGACAGACAAATCCCGGGAGCGCAGGTACTATCCAGTGCGACGGCTCTTGTAGCGGTGTAGCTGGAACAACTCCACCAGATTCTTCCTGTCCGGCTCCAACTGTGGATATCACGGCTGATACTTCCCCAATCAATTTCAGCGCCTCGACTATAATAAGGTGGGTAGCTACTAATGTATCATCGTGTACGGTCGCTACATATGGTTGGACCAGCAGTCCTCAGGATACAGGTGCTCTATACAGTGACAGGACATATACAGTAAATTGTCCAGGTTCGTATTATTCTACGGCTACTGATTCAGTAACCGTGGCTGTCTATCCTGAATTAACTTGTTCACCAGCTAATCAGACTGTTTATCCCGATCAAAATGCTAATTTTACAACAAGTGGTGGTAATGGGAACTATTCTTGGACGGGCGGCGACACTCCTGCCAGTCAGATGTATAGCGACTTAACAACATTTGCAACCGCTTATTCAACGTCAGGATCAAAAACAGTTACTGTAAATAGTAATGATGTTAATAAAACCTGTGATGTAGATGTTCTTAATAGGCCAGTTTCGTGCAATAATCCAGCAAGCTGTTCGGGTCCGACGGTAACTTTGCCTAATAATGGTGGCGGTGCTGGTGGAGCTGGAGGTGTTACGGGCGCAAGTAATGATTATTGCGGAACGCCATCCGTTGACGTCAATTGGGGCTATTATGATTATGGTGTACCGCCAAGTCCTCAATCGGCTTATCAGGTGCAAATTGCTAAAAAAATTGCAGGAGTGTATGACTGGACATATCGAGATACCGGTAAAGTATCAGTGGCAAGTTTACAAAAAACATACACGATTTCTATGGCTGATGGGGATGCCAGTAGTGTTATTCTAGATTTTGGCGGAACTTATGTGGCTAGGGTCAGAGTTTGGAATGGTGCCGATTCGGTTTCGAATTGGAGTGTTGCTAGTAGCGACTTTACTACGGCTCCGCATCCATATCCGCAGGTTAACCTGACCTCAAATAAATCAAAACCAGCTAAGAATACAATTGTCACATTCTCAGCTACTGGTACCGATATCTTCAGTAATCCTAAGATCGGTACGGAAACAATAACTTTTGGTGATGGCGCTCAAAGCTCGCAAGCATTCTATACGGGTACATTCGCCCACACCTATACTACCGAAGGGACGATGGATGTAACATTCAGGGTAGTCGATAATCAAGGATATGCTTGTATTCTGACAAAGAATCAGATGATCTCTGTCCAGAAGGAAATCCCGGAATGGATTGAAGTTGCCCCGAGATAGTTGCTCTGCCAACCCCATTTTCTCATCAGGTCCTCACCTGCGTCATTCACTGTAAGGATAGGTAGTTAAGAATCTACCAAAACAACAGGTACCCGCACTTGCCTCCTCGTCCCGCCTAACGGCGGGACTCAGCGTTTGACCTATTGTTTTGGATTCTTAATCTACCTACTCTACAGATTCATTCCTAGTCTGTGGATGATGAGCAAATGGGGTTGGGCTACGCTTAGAAATTACACGAACAGAGATCAGCCGTATTCCCAAAAGTCTTATTCTTTGGTGGGTTTGTTTTCAATTCGGCGCAATGTGATACAATTCTTTTGTTATGAAAGAGAGAATAGGTCCTTGCATAGATAAGGAATGCTCGGAATGTTGTAATCCTATTAAGGTAAATAGGTTTTTCCCTGATGATAAAATTCCAAAAGATAAAGAAGGCACATCTCTATGGACAAAGAAAGGCGAATTACTTGTACCAGACGATAATCCAGACGGTCAAAAAATCGAAACCTATAATTGTAAAAATTATGACCCAGAAACAGGAAAATGTCAGGATTATGAAAATAGGCCGGATATTTGCAAAAGAAGTGGTTGCATAGACCCGTCATCTGAAAAATCAGAAGAGGAACAGTTTAAGAGATTAGCTAATCAGAAATTTATTAAAGTAAGATGAAGAAAAAAATAGGCATTATATTTGGTGGTCCAAGTAATGAACGTGAAGTTTCGATATCTTCGGCGATTAATGTTGGGAAGAATATAGATTCAGATATATTTGATCCCATTTTGGTTTATTGGGATAAGAAAGGACATTTTAGCATAGTTGATAGTTTAGATTTAATCGAAGACGGTAACAGAATTCATGTAGAAGATTTAAAGAATTTATTTGAGATTGCCTTTTTGGTAACTCATGGTAAATATGGAGAAGACGGTGTTTTGCAGGCGATACTTGAAAATCAGCAGATAAGATATACAGGCTGTCACGTGTTGAGTTCGGCGCTTTGTATGGATAAAATCATGTTTAAGGATCTAATGACTGGTCTAAGTATAATAGCCCAAGCAAAATATTTCGGTTTTGATTTTGACCTCAACTCTCTTGGGGAGATAGAAGATATTCAAAAACAAGCGATTAAGGAGTTAAAGTTTCCTTTGTTTGTTAAGCCAGCTAACTCTGGATCATCGGTTGGTATAACTAAGGTAAATAATCCAGACGGGCTTAAGGACGCAATATTAGAAGCCCATAAACACGATTCGAGGATCATCATAGAAGAAGGTTTTGTGAATCAAAAAGAAGTAGAGGTGGCTATACTTGGCAATCAAGAATTAGTTGTATCAGATCCTGGGCAGCTTATTGTTCCTGGAGGTTTTTATGATTATGATGAGAAGTACAAGCTTGATAAAACGAAGATCGTGATTCCGGCGGATTTGACAGAAGAAGAAACGAGGGAATGTAAAGCCCTAGCTTCTAAAGTTTATAAAATTTGTGGTTGTGGCGGCTTTGCGAGAGTGGATCTATTCGTGTTAGGGGGGAAGGTTTTTATAAATGAGATAAATACCTTACCTGGGTTTACAAATATTTCAATGTATCCGAAGTTGATGGCTACTGCCGGGATTGGATACAAAGAGTTAATAACCAAGATAATTGAACTCATATATTAATGAAATTACTGACAAAAAAGAATTATTTTTCAATGATTGAAAATCTCGCAAAAGGGGAGATTCACATATTTCGTAATCTATTTATGAATGTTGACGATCAAGATAAAGATATCCTTGAAGATGGCCGATTGGCCTGTGGTAAAGTCGTGTCATCAATCTTGTATCTTAATAAATTAATCAGTGACATGCATGCTACCGTAGAGAGTACGGAAAAAGATATGTTAATCAACGGTTGGCACGAGATCAATGATCCGAGAGAGGGCGCAGTGATTGCGTGGGAAAAACAGAATGGTCATCGACATATTGGTTTTAGCTTGGGTGATAATATGGCGGTTAGTAATAGTTCTAACGAAATAGGGTTTCCGGCAAAACATCATGTTACGTATAACAACACTAGAAAGATTGAAAAAATATACTGGAATAGTATCCTAGACTAGTTGATATGAAAGCAAATCTCGAAAAAATGTTTGCGGGAACAACCTTTAGCGATTTCTTACTAAAGCCCCAAAAAGCTATTGTTCAGACCAGAAGAATGGTTGATTTATCTATGCCTCTATCACGGCATGCCGATATTGCCATTCCGATCATTGGCGCTAATATGGATACGGTTACTGGACGGGAGATGATGAATACGCTTTCTCTGGAAGGTGCTTTTGGTTTTCTTGATCGCAACTGTTCCATTGAAGAAGAAGTATCGCGTGCAATTTATGTTAAGAATCAGCATTCATTTGTCATTGAACATCCATTGATTATGAATATGAGCGTGACAATGGGTGATGCTAGAAAAGTAGCCAATGCTAGAAATTCAAGTAGCATCTTAGTTGAGGAGAAAACAGGAAGTGGCATTTTGGCTGGTATTTTAAGTCATCGTGATATGCCTCCGACAAATCAACATAATAAGCTGATCAAAGATTTTATGACGCCGTTTGATAAGTTAGTTACTGCCAAGCCAGGCATATCAATTGAAGAGGCCGAGGCATTAATGTTTAAACATAGAATTGAGAAATTGCCGATAGTTGATGCCAAAAGAAAAATCAAGGGATTGATAACTATGCGTGATATTAAGATGGTTAAACAAAAACCGTATTCGACTAAAGATCGAAAGGGTAGACTTTTGGTTGGTGCATCAATCGGTGCGGCAGGAGACTATATGCTGCGTGCCGAAGCCTTAATTAATGTTGGAGTAGATGTCATTCTAATAGATATTGCTCATGCCCATTCAAGTATTATGGAAAAAGCCATTAAAACTTTTAGAAATAAATTTAAAGATGTTGAGTTAATTGCAGGAAATGTTGGGACGGCCGAAGGTGCTAAGTTTTTAGCTGGACTTGGTGTTGATGGGATTAAAATTGGTATTGGGCCAGGGCGTGGCTGCCGTACTAGGCTAGAAACGGCTGCTGGCGTGCCTCAACTTCAGGCTATCCGTGAGGCCTATCTAGCCGTTGATGGCAAGATCCCCATTATCGCTGACGGCGGTATTAAGAACGACAAGGACATATTCTTAGCGATTGCTACTGGAGCCTCAACCGTGATGCTGGGAAGTGTTTTGTCTGGTACTGATGAGGCGCCAGGTATTGTCGTAGAAGATCCTACAACGCGTCAGAAGGTTAAGCTGTACCGCGGTATGACATCACCAGAGGCAGTGGTGGATGGTACAAAAGGTGACACCGAAGAGGCACTAAGCATACCCGCGGAGGGTCAATCTGTGAGAGTGCCTATCGTTGGGAGCGTAACAGATATTTTGAAACGTATCAGGGGGCACCTGCAATCTTCGGTTAGTTATGCTGGCGAGGAGAGTCTTTTGGCTGCACAAAAGAAAATTGCCAAGAATCCGGAGAAATATTTAATACGACTGACTGAGGCTTCAAAAGCGGAATCTTTTGATCGTTAGATCTTTCCAAGATACTCAGAATATGTTAGGATTTTCTAGTTTCATTGTGTAATTAATTACCCCCATAGCTTACTATGGGGACGTAGCTCAATTGGTTAGAGCGCTTCCCTGTCACGGAAGAGGTCGCGGGTTCGAGTCCCGTCGTCCCCGCCAGTTATAAATCAGACCCCGATTAATCGGGGTCTGATTTATAATAGCCAGCGAAGCGCTGGCAGACTCAAACTAAAGTTCGAAGCCGAATTTCTTAACGTCCTCGACGGAGCTCGGACTAAAATTCGGGGTTGGAATGAAGCAGTTCATTCCAACCGCCGTCGTCCCCGCATGTATAAACGAAAAGGCCACAATGACCTTTTCGTTTATATCTATCAGCTACTTAAATCATCACAGACTATCGTATGTGGATAAGATCCATGTATTAAATATCCATAGGGCCGTATACTTAGTCTAATGAAAAGAATTAACATCTTTACGGTTTTAGCGGTGGCTATTCTTGTTGCCATCGGGTCTTTCTTTATCTTCTCGGGCAACTCTTCAGCTGCTATTGATTGCGGTCTTTCTTTGTCAGATAAGAATGGCAACAATATCATTCAAGTAAAAGCCGGAGACCCGGTATCATGGCATTTTAGCTCAAGTGTAAGTAAGCTCAAGGTATATTGGTTCGGTTCCAAAGATGGTAAGAACGATATCTGGAACATAAACAATGGATACAAATCTAATGCCACCTATTCGGGCATACTTTATAAATCTGGAGAAGAGGGTAATTACACTAGATACGTAGCTTTCAAAAATGATGCGGGCAAGACAATTTGTGTCTCACCCAAGTTCAACTTCTCAGTTGTCAGTAATAGAGCGGTTGAGGCGAATACTGATACGAAAGTAGAATTTTCAAAACCCGTTGATAATGAAAAATCTAATAATTTAGGAGCGAGTATATCAAACGCGACTACTAGCCCAATATTAACTCCGACCGTCTATGTCCCAGCATGCTCAAATACTGGATACGTTGCTCAGATTTCATATACTGCGGTTAATAATAACGTTTTAATATTCGTTGATGATGAGCCGTCTTCACCATCTTCGTGGAGTAGTTATGTTAACGGTTCAAGCGGGTATACTCTCGCACCCAACGGATTTTCTCCCAGGTTGCCAGGCATGGCTAATCTAACATTCCAGCCAGGAGCTTATTACTATAGCTTTATTCAAAACAATAATTCTGGCGTGGATGGTCCGGTAGTAGCCTGGAGGGTGCCTAAATGTTCAACTCCAATTCCGGTTTATTCACCGACACCGGCACCGTCTTCGGCACCAACGCCATCTTCAACACCTGTGCCTACGCCGGTTCCAACTCCTACCCCTGTAGTGCTTACCCCAACTCCGGTTTATTCACCGACACCGGCACCAACGCCTACTCCTATATCACCAGCTACTTCGAATATTCTTAGATCTGGTCAAACGATGGCGACTGAGGTGGTCATATATTCTACCGATAGACGCTACTCTTTTAAGTTTCAATCTGACGGTAATTTAGTGCTATATGACAACAGTTCTCCAATCTGGTCGAGTGGGACTTCCGGAATTGGGATCGGTGGTCGTGTAATCATGCAATCTGATGGCAATTTAGTTTTGTATAACAGTGGCAACGCTCCGTTATGGCATACTGCTACTCACGGTAATTATGGTGCTTATCTTTTAATACAGAATGGCGCGAATATGTATACTACTAGCGGATCCTTGCTGAAGGCTCTTGGCGGTAGCTCAATTCCAGTACCGTCTTCTACGCCAGTGCCTACACCGGTGCCAACGCCAACACCATCTTCAACACCGGTACCAACATCAGTACCTACGCCCACACCGACACCGTCTTCTACGCCAGTACCCACACCAGTACCAACCGTGACTCCAACCCCTTTACCCACTCCAACTCTCCCTAGCTCTGATATTCTGAGTTCTGGCGAAACGATGGGAATTGATAACCCAATTCTGTCTTCTGATAGACGCTACTCTTTTAAGTTTCAATCTGACGGTAATTTAGTGCTATATGACAACAACTTGCCAACCTGGAATAGCGGAACATACAATTCTGGGATTGGCGGTCGTGTAATCATGCAACCTGATGGTAATTTAGTTTTGTATAGCAATAACAATGTTCCATTGTGGAACGCCGGTACTCATGGTAATCCTGGAGCTTATCTGAAAGTTGATGGTGGAGCCGGAGTATACGGTAGCGGGGGATCTTTACTCAAACCTTTAAGTGGAAGCTCAGTGCCAAGGCCATCTGGTACAGATATAGTAGGCCCTGATCAGGCTCTTATATATTCAATCCCAGTTCTGTCACAAGATTCTCGTTGTAGTTTGATTTTCGATTATGGCGGTGTTTTGGTGGTGTATTGTGATAGAAAGAAAACTTGGACGACTGAAACTCCTGGGTCAGGTACTATTGGAATAGGCGGACGTGTATTAATGCAATTGGACGGTAATTTTGTATTTTATGGTAAAGACGGCAATCCAATATGGAACTCTGGAACTTTTGGTAATCCCGGATCATATGTGAGGGTACTGAATGGTGGTAATGGTGTTGCGATATACGATGGTAATGGGATCATGCTAAGAAAGATAGGGCCATAGTATCAGGCAATGAGAAATTTTATATATTCCCTCATCATCATCCTAACCATTTCGGTGGGGTATATTGCGTTTCATAAAGATGAGTCAGTTATAGATAAGACAGTCGAGGCCGTTAACTCAATTGTAAATAACGTGGTGCCAACTAGTAGTCACGCGAGTACCATGTTATTTGTTGGCGATATTATGTTGTCGAGATCAGTGGGTGTTTTGATGGCGAAGAAAGGAAATTACGATTTTCCTTTTGAAAAGATAATTGACACTCTTAGACAAGCAGATCTTGTAATTGCTAATCTCGAAAATCCGGTTTCAGCAAGGGGAGTCAAAGTGGGAAGTATTTATTCTTTCAGAGCTGATCCCAAAGTGATCAAGGGCCTGCAATATGCTGGTATTGATATTGTAAATATTGCCAATAATCATATGTGGGATTATGGTCGTGATGCTTTTTTGGATACTCTCAAATATCTTAAGACGGCTGAAATTAATTACATCGGAGGTGGCAGTAACTTTCAGGAAGCACATACGGGGATTACGAAAGATGTTGGTGAATCTAAAGTCACATTTCTTGGCTATACAGATCTAATATCACCAAAAGTTTCTGCGACTGAAACAACAGCCGGAGTTTCTTATCTTGATTTAAGTCAAATGGTGTCAGACATCAAGCAAGCTAAAAGTCAGAGTGATATCGTAGTTGTGTCTTTTCACTGGGGCGATGAGTACAAAATAAATCATAATCTAAAACAGGAGTCTGTTGCCAAGACGGCCATTGATGCCGGAGCCTCGTTAATAATCGGACATCATCCTCATGTGCGGCAAGAAGTAGAACAGTACAAAGATTCATGGATCGCCTATAGTCTGGGAAATTTTATATTTGATCAGAATTTTTCCTACGAAACAACTCATGGCCTAATATTGGAAGTAATTGTTAAAGATAAGAAGATCGAATCGGTAAATAAAAAAGAAATTACTATTTCTAGTGAATATCAGGCTAGTCTTACTGATTTGAAATAATCTCAGATTTTATATAATGTATAGTAATTAATCGCTTAAATTGATATTATCTATGAATAATATGAGTCTTAAAAAAATAATTATTAGTCTCGAAGAAGAAGAGGCGATAAAAAAACAATTAGAAAAACGCAGCGATCCAGAAGCCAAAAGATTGAGTAGGTTTTTGGCCATGTCCGACTTAACTCGTACTGAAGGCAATCCACTTTGCGAAATTGCAAAACGTGTGTTGGATCTAGCCGATTTTAAAGATTTTTACAACATAGAAACTCCAGAAATAGTAGGCACTGACGTTAGTTTTGATCTTTTTGACTTTGCTGAGGACCATCCGGCTAGGAGTAAATCCGATACTTATTATGTGGACGACAAACATATTCTACGCACTCATACAACGATAATGTGGTATTATTTTTTAATTCAGGAAGAGATAAAAAACAAGATAAAAAGGGGAGAAAACCTAGGTTCTTTGTCGCATGGCAAAGTTTATAGAAGAGATGAGATAGACAGGAGTCATATGAACGTGTTTCATCAAATTGATGGTTGGTATTTATGTCCCAAGTCAGTTAAAGAAATTACCAAAGAAGACCTGCAAGATGTTCTTGCAAAAATTGCCAAGGCTATTTATGGCGAGGATATAAAATATAGATTTAACGAAGATACCTTTCCCTATACGCATCCCAGCATTGAGATGGAAATAGAGAGAGGCGGAAAATGGCTAGAAGTTTTAGGTGCCGGAGTTGTAAAGGGAACAGTCTTGAAAAATTTAGGCGTTGATCCCGAAATATATAACGGCTGGGCTTTTGGTTTTGGTCTGGAGAGATTGGCGATGATCAGTATGGAATTGCCAGATATAAGACTACTCTGGTCAGATGATGAAAGAGTAAAAAAACAACTTAAGCTAGATAATAAATTCAAAGAAGTAAGTAAATTTCCCGGGATTATTAGGGATATATCTTTTGTGGTGGATAAAAATTTCACGCCCAATGATTATTATGATTTGGTTCGTGATTTAGGCAAAGACTTAGTCGAAGAAGTAAAATTACTTGATACATTTACTAATGTCGAAAAATTTGGAGCCGATAGGATAAGTTATACCTTTCGAGTGTCATATCGGAGTAATGAACGAACTCTTGTTTCCGTGGAAGTAGATGCTATTCAGAATATGCTGTATCAAGAGACAAAGAATAGATTCAATGCCGAGATTAGATAAGATACTAAACTATCACTGGCCCGCGAATGCGGGCCAGTGATAGTTTGACTAAATCATAATTTAATAGTATAAATAAGATAGTTCATTTCTTGAGGGAGGGGTCATGGCTCTCGCAATAATCTTTTTCTCGATAATCTTTGGTATTTTGGGTATAGTTTGCGGATGCCTATTTTCTTTCTATGCTAATGCCATTATTCTTGTCTGTATTTCTTCACTGTGGTTTGTTCTTAGACCTTACTGGAATTATGTCATGATAGTTTACAATGGCCCCTTTTTTATTATGGTTTGGACTATTCTTATGCTAATCGCCTGGGCTTGGCGTACTGGTTATGCATTTGTCTCGTAAAACCGTCATTTTAGGCGGTTTTTTTGATATAAAATTAGTCACAAAAAGAGTTGATTTTACTTGAATAAAATGATATAATTCGCATATAAAAATTGAGTAACTTCCCGCGTTCAATTTGGCGGGATTTTTTAAGGAAATTACACCATAATGGCAGACAAAAATTCATCATACTCGGCTAAAGATATCCAGGTATTAGAGGGTCTTGAGCCAGTTAGGAAAAGACCAGGCATGTATATTGGTTCGACTGGCGTCGAGGGCCTACACCATCTGATTTGGGAAGTTTTTGATAATTCACTTGACGAAGCAATGGCCGGTCATGCCAAGAATATTGAAGTATCTCTTTTGCAGGATAACAAAGTTTTAGTATCTGATGATGGTCGTGGCATTCCGACCGACATCCACCCTAAAACCAAAAAGTCTGCACTGGAGACTGCGGCAACGACATTACATGCTGGTGGTAAATTTGGAGGGGATTCATATAAAGTTTCCGGTGGATTACATGGTGTCGGCTTATCTGTCGTTAATGCTTTGTCTTCCTGGATGAAAGCAGAGGTATATCGTAAGCCAGACATCTTCGTTCAGGAATATAAAATTGGTAAACCACTATATTCCGTAAAGAAAGCTGGTAAGACTGATCGTACTGGCACAACAATCACGTTTCAGCCAGATCCAGAAATATTTAAAGAGATTGTTTTTGATATTGATCAAATTTTGAATCATCTTAGACAGCAGGCGTACTTGACTAAAGGCGTTAAAATTTTAGTTAAAGATGATCGCGAGCCATTGAAGTCTGAAGATTCCAAAGAATCGGTATCAAAAGATTATTCATTTTATTTTGAGGGGGGGATAGTGTCCTATGTTAAATATTTAAATCGTCATGAGGTCCCCAAACATGACAATATTTTCTATATTGGCAAAGAAGCTGAAGATATTTTTGTTGAGGTTGCCTTGCAATACGTAGAAGATGTACAAGGTAGGGAGTTGAGTTTTGCTAACAACATTCATACTATTGAGGGTGGTATGCATTTGACTGGATTTAGGTCAGCGGCTACGAGAACTTTAAATGACTATGCAAGGAAGAATGGATATCTTAAAGAAAAAGATGACAATCTTTCTGGGGAAGACATTCGTGAAGGATTGACGGTTATTATCTCTGTAAAATTAAGAGAACCACAATTTGAGGGACAGACTAAAGCTAAATTAGGAACTCCTAATGCTAGAACTGCCGTAGAAACTGTAGTAGGACAGGAATTTGCCGATTGGCTTGAGAGAAATCCTACAGATGCCAGAGGAGTGTTAGAGAAGGTCATTCTGGCTTCTAAGGCGAGATTGGCTGCTCGTGCGGCACGCGAGACCGTGCTAAGGAAAGGTGCTCTCGAAGGCATGACCTTGCCGGGTAAATTATCGGACTGTTCGAGTCGTGATGCATCAGAGTCAGAACTATTTATTGTTGAGGGAGACTCAGCTGGCGGAAGTAGCAAACAGGGCCGAGATAGGCGCACGCAGGCCATCCTTCCATTGAAGGGCAAGATATTAAATGTAGAGAAGGCTCGCTTAGACAGAATGCTGGCCTCAGAAGAAGTTAGAGCATTGATAATTGCCATGGGTACAGCTATTGCTGAAGAATTTGACCTTGAGAGGCTGAGATACCATAAGATTATTATTATGACTGATGCTGATGTTGATGGTGCCCATATTAGGACCTTGTTATTAACGTTGTTTTATAGATATTTTCCTCAGTTGATTGATAAGGGCCATTTGTATATTGCCCAACCGCCTTTGTATAAAATATCAAAAGGATCTAAGTCCTTCTGGGCATACAATGATTCTGAAAAAGAAAAGATTATTAGAGAGTTAGCTAATATAACGACTACCATAGCTCCAGCCAAAAAATCAAAAGTTAAACGTGGCCAAGATAATGAATGGGAGGTTGAGCCAGTAGATGGCGGTATTATTGCTGAGAATACTGAGAGTGGAGATACTGAGAGTGATGGCGACAGTATAATTACGGACAAAATTTCCGGAGTTAATGTCCAAAGATACAAAGGTCTTGGCGAAATGAATCCCGAGCAACTTTGGGAGACTACCCTTAATCCCGATAATCGTGTACTACTCCGAGTCGCAATGCGCGATGCCCAAGAGGCTGATGGTGTCTTTGACGTTCTCATGGGATCTGAGGTTCCTCCTAGAAAGAAATTTATACAGACTCATGCAAAAAGTGTTAAGAACTTAGATATATAATTTAAAGCAGATGTCTGCCAACGACCAAGAAAACTCAATAGAAAATTTTACAAATGCGATTTCGGAGACTAAAATAGAAAGTAGTGATATAGTTTGGCAAGAACAACTCAAGGCCGGCTGGCCAATAAGAATTGTTGAGATTCGTGGAGTTGGACATATTTTCTTTAGATCAGATGATCGTTCAGACCGCCAAGGTCAAGAATATAGTATTAGACCGAATCTTGAAAAATTGGCTTATGATATAAATTTATGGCTCGGTTTTAATATTGTACCAGCAACTAGTTATAAAGAATTGGATGGTGATATGGGTATTGCTCAAAGAATTATGATGGGCGCGGTTTCCGCAAATATGGTCACGAATGACTGGACTAGAGACTTAGATGATCTAGAATTATTAAAAGCTGGCGTTTTCGATTATCTTATTGATGCTAAAGATCGACGTCTTAACTCTTTTCTCATTGATCAATCAAAACATAAAGTCTGGCTGATCAATAATGACGCAATTATGTTTAACGATGGTTTAAATGGCTCAATAATATTTAATAAGTGTCACGAGAAGCAACTAATCAAGAGGATACCAGCCGGTCTGATATCGTCCGTTTCTAGGGCACTTGCGCAAGCCGATAAGTTAATTAAAGACGAGAAATTACTCGAGAATGAGCGAATTATTTTGATGAATTTTTCCGCGAAGGCCGAGCAGCTAATTCGTGATAAGCAGATTTTATGAAGCTAGACTACAGTGTTGATATTTATCAATTAGGCAGTGATTATAAGCAGACAAGGATCGCAACTTTTAAATTTCATGAAGATGACCATAAAGTCGAAGTAGATTCTCAAGATCATCCAGCTGTATTCTTATGTATACGTGAGGGAATTTTCGATCAAAAATATGCCCGTCCAGGTAAAGTATTTCCCGATGATGGTCTGGCTTTTCTTGAAAATTTAAAATATCACTTTCGTTCGGGATATATTACAGCAACAGAGGTACGAGAAGAGAGGGTTGACAATTATGAACGCATAGAGTAATCTGATTATGCGCCCTCGGGCGGTTTTTAAATACCAGTCCAAGAGCTTAGCGATTGGTTACTAGTATTTATCCTGAGGAATTTTCGACGTAGGATTTCAATTATAAAAAACAATGGAAAAACTGATAACATTTTTAAAAGAGGTTAAGGTTGAGCTGTCTAAGGTCAGCTGGCCGACTAAGAAACAAACAGCTGTCTATACGGCTGTTGTTATAGGCATGAGCTTGCTTTTGGCTATCTTTTTGGGATTTCTCGATTTTGTTTTTGAATATCTAATAAAATTAATTAACGCATAATGCCAAAACAAGCTACTACGGGAGAGCGTGAATGGTACGCAATCCACACTTATTCTGGCTATGAAGATAGCGTAGCCAAGAGTCTCAAGCAAAGAGTTGAATCTTTGGGTTTTGAAAATAAGATATTTAACGTATTAGTGCCTAAGGAGAAAAAAATTAAGATTAAGGGCGGAAAGCGTGAGACCATTGAAGAGAAGATTTATCCGGGTTATGTTCTTGTGGAGATGATTGTTGATGACAGTTCCTGGTATGTTGTTAGGAACACACCAAGCGTTACCGGTTTCATTGGAGCAGGTACTGTGCCGTCGCCATTATCAAAAGAAGAGATAGATACGCTGATGAAGCGTATGGGTGTGGATGAGCCTAAATATAAGATTGACGTGGCTGTTGGAGATAGAATAAAGATTACCGATGGTCCGTTTAAAGATTTTGATGGTAAGGTTTCGGAGGTTGATCCTGAAAGAGGTAGAGTTAAGGTGTTAGTTACAATATTTGGCCGTGAGACACCAGTCGAACTAGATTTCTTACAAATTAAGAAGATTTAAAATGGATTAGCGTTGCTTCTACGCAAAATTCAATATAAAAAATGGCAAAGAAAATAAAATCGATAGTAAAATTACAGATTGAAAGTGCCAAGGCTACACCGGCACCACCAGTAGGTACCGCTCTTGGTCCCCATGGTATTAACTTACAGCAGTTTGTGCTTCAGTTTAATGAAGCGACGAAGGATAAGCCAGGAGAAGTCACGCCTTGCGAAATTACAATTTATGAAGATAGGACCTTTGAGTTTAAGCTTAAGACACCGCCAGCGGCCTATTTGATAAGAGTTGCGGCTGGGCTTGAAAAGGGATCGGGCGAGCCTAACAAGAATAAAGTTGGGAAGATTAGTCAACAACAGTTACGCGAAATTGCCGAGAAGAAAATTGGCGATCTAAATGCCAATGACGTAGAAGCTGCCATGCAGATTATCGCCGGTACGGCTAGGTCAATGGGAATTGAGATAAAATAGTACTTAACGATAAAAAGACCCACGCCCTTGGCGTGGGTCTTTTTATCTTATCCACTTTGCTATCACATATTTTCTGGTAGTCTTTCTAGTAACAGTTCTTTGAAAGGCGAATATGATACCCAATCCTTATCCTGGATTGTTCATTGTTTTTGAGGGTTGCGATGGTAGCGGGAAAAGCACAATAAGAGGAATGGTCATGGATGTTATTTTGAGAGACTTTGCGATCAAATCGAGGGGTATGGGTCTTAGTGGTAATATTATATCTCTTAATACGACGAGGCGATTAAATACTCAGGACATAGTTTTAGTAAAAGAACCCGGCAAAGATAGACCCATAGGAGCTAAGATCTATGAGGAATTATTCAAATCCGATGGCCTACATAACACAGATCCAGTTGGATTTCAATCTTGGTATGCCCTAGATAGCAAACAGAATCTCCGCGAAAATATTATCCCAGCTCTTAGGGCATCGAGAATAGTTCTGGCCGATAGGTTTAGACATTCTCTAGTGCTTAGTGCAAAGAGTCAAGGAGACATAGAAAGATTAATGGCAACTAATCAGATGATCATAGGAGAAGATTTTATCTGGCCCGATGTTACTTTTATTTTTGAAGTCGATGCCAAGAAGGCGATAGAAAGATTAAAGAAAAAGGGCGTTGCGTTAGATGAATTCGAGAAAGAAGATCATATAAACAGGACAGTCGGGATGTATAGACTACTTGGAGATGTGTATAAGAATAAAGGCATCGTCTATATAAATAATAGCGAAGACGATCCCAACATTGCTCTTGATAAGGTAATGTCTATTCTGGGTCCAATATTATCAAAGAAGGGATTCATCTTTGATCCGAGAGCAGCTATATAAGAGGAATAATTATCCTCTTTTTTTATTCAGACCTTCTTGTTAGGCTTGGATAGGTTCATTTAAAAGTAGGAGAGAGAATGGATAATCTCAGAAATTTAGAGGTGAGTTTTAAGCCGAAGAGACTATTTGAGTGCAAGCACACAAAAATTGAGGTCGATGCTGTCTTCGTGAGAATACCGGAAGATACTGATAACGAAGATTGGAAAATTGTAGATGGTTCCAATGGTGAAAGGCTAGCAGAGATTAGGGTCGAAAATATTCTTCAGGATTCGGCAGCTATTCGAAGCGCTCGAGTCTCAACTGATCGTGATACTTTAGCCGTTAATGATAAGGCTCAAGGATTAATTCAATATCTCTGGAATGGTGCTCACGTGAGTCCTTTCGAGGGTGGCATTATGTTCCGTCTAAAACACACGACTCCCATAGCTTATGCTCAACCATTATTCAGGTTATTTGCTGCATTTAATGAGCTTTCTGGCCGATATTCTAAAAATAAGGACAACTATTACACTCCCAGTACCTTAAATGACAGGACCAGAGAAATATTTGATCGCGGGGAACTTGAAGCCCAGACGGCATATCAGGAATTACTAGATATGGGAGTTGCAAATGAAATGGCACGTTTTGCTCATTTGTATAGATTTTATACTAGATTTTTCATGACAATCTCTTTGAGACACATGATGGAGTTTGTGGATATAGCTGGCTTGTCGACTAGACACAACTATACTGAATTTTGGGACATTCAAGATATCTATCGTGAGATAATAAAATATTGGGCTCCGTGGGCATATCAAGCGATGGAGAATAAGCCCATAAAAAGAAATCTCCTATTCGTTGATGAAGCTATCAAAGAAGCTAGGATGAAAAAAACAGAAACGGCATATATTCGCTCCGAGTCGATTTTAAATATGGGTGAAGTTAAACTGTTAGAATTTTTTGGTAACGAGCAGATGATGTTAGAAAGACTAGATGATTTCCCAATTCCCCTCAGGGCTTTTGGACATGGAGGAATGACTTTCTATATCAAGATGCCCATATTTGTATTTCGCCAGTGGGTCAGGCATAGATACGGAACTTTTTCCGAACCTACTGTTGATTATGATCGTATCGTTGAGAAAAATGAGTTCTACGTTCCAGAACGATTTCGAAAACAGATTGGACATGTTGGCAGTTATACCTACATGGATATGGATGATCAGGAGAATGGTCGTGCAAGAAAATTATTAACAGAGCATATTAATCGTCAGAAGGAAGAATACAAGAGATTAAGGACGCTTGGTCTATCAGCCGAAATGGCTGCGATGAATCTGCCATATTGTTTTTTTATCCCAGTATATTGGACGGTCAACCTAGAGAGTCTGATGAATTTTTTCTCTCTGCGGGTTGATGGTCATGCTCAAGCCGAGATAAGGAAGTATGCTGAGATTATATGGAAGATGTGCTCTGCTGAATTTCCACGATATGCTAAAATATTTAGCCGTAATATATATTTTGGCGATCAGATGACAATCAAAAATTTTAGGCCCGAATAGGGCTTTTTTCTTACCTAAAATCGTGTTAAATTTAATAAGTTATGGATGCTAAATATAAGCCAGTAATTGGCCTAGAGATACATGCCGAGCTCAAGACGGAGACGAAGATGTTTTGTAGTTGTAAAAATGATCCAAACGAGAAGCGACCCAACCAAAATATTTGTCCAATTTGTATGGGACATCCTGGTACATTGCCCGTAGCTAATAAAAAAGCAATTGAAAAGACAATTATGGCTGGTCTGGGATTTAACTGTCAGATTGATAAAGATACATTTTTTGAAAGGAAAAACTATTTTTATCCCGATCTTCCTAAGGGTTATCAAATTACACAATACCAGAAACCATTTTGCCGTGATGGTTATCTTGAATTGAGTGGTAAGAGATTTAGAATAACACGCATACACCTAGAAGAAGATGCGGGTAGATTGAATCATCCGGCCGGGACAGATTATTCGTTAGTTGACTATAATCGTGCTGGTATGCCATTGATGGAGCTGGTTACTGAGCCAGATTTCGAAAATGGGCCAGAGGTGAAGGCATTTGCTGAAGAATTGCAGCTCATTCTAAGATATCTGAATGTTTCAGATGCAGATATGGAGAAGGGATTAATGAGGGTTGAGGTAAATATTTCATTGACCGGAGATGATGGTAAATGGGGAACGAAAGTAGAAATTAAAAATCTTAACTCAATTAAGGCTGCTGCCGATTCAGTTGATTTTGAGATCAAAAGACAAAAAGAATTACTTGAGGCTGGAGAGAAAATTATTCAAGAAACGAGAGGTTGGGATGAAAATAAAAAAGAGACAATTAGCCAGCGCGTTAAAGAGGAGGCTAATGATTATAGATATTTTCCAGAACCTGACTTACCGCCGGTGCATATAACAGAAGAGTGGATGGATCTGATTGAGGCGATGCTAGTGGAGCTACCATCACAGAGAAGGTTGCGCTTTAGGGGCTATGGACTAAGTGATCAGCAAATCGAAGTGTTTACTGTCTCTCGTCATCTAGGAGATTATTATGAGCATGTTGCTACAGAGTTAAGCTCATCTGCTCAAGATTATCACCACCGGAAAGGATTAAAGGGCACATTTCCCAGTGAACCCGAGATTAGTGGTAAGCTCCATTCATTATCGGCAAATTATATAATTACAGAATTTCCACCGTTGCTGGGTCTCAGGGGTTTAGAGTTAGATGATATAGCTGGGCTTAAGATATCTCCCGAGTCTTTTGCCGAATTAATGGTTCTGATTTTTCATAAAGAAATTTCTTCAACCGGGGCTAAGATTGTATTGAGGGAAATGGCTGAAACTGGCTTACACCCAGAGCAAATAATAAAAGATAAAGACCTAGGACAAGTTTCTGATAGTGGTGAGCTAGAAATCATAATCAGCAAAACGCTGGAAACCAATACTAAAGCCGTAGAGGACTACAAAGCCGGCAAAGAAGCTTCACTGAAGTTTCTAATTGGTATGGTCATGAGAGAATCAAAAGGAAAGGCAGACCCTCAAGCGGTTGAAGAAATAATTAAAAATAAATTAAAATAATATGACGATAAAAGCAATACTCGCGGCATTTCAAGGGTGGAGGTTTGGCGGTACCAAGCAAAAAGGCGTACAGCAGGCACAGGATCTTAAAGTAAGAATTGAAGCACAAGAGAAAAGCGACAACACTCATCGCGAGGAAGAATCGCGTCCAGCTGAAGAGATTACCAAAGATGGCGAAAAAGTTGTCGCTCAAAGCGCATAGCGGATTCGCCGACTCTTATTTTCTCTATATCGACTCCGTCTAACCACCTTGTCTGGACACGGCGTAAATGCCTACTGGCATTTCGCCTATATCTCGGACCGTCGTCCTGCGAAAGTCCATCCAAAGTAGTTGGGCTTCGTCAGTTTTGGTATCGCGTAGCCACCTTCCTATATCGAATCGTTCTGAAGACGATTGGATATAAATAGATATATCAAGGATATAAGGATGAGATATGAGAGGTGTGGCGAGAGGGGGTCTATTTATTAATCCAGTGGATGTCTTTATTACGCTTAAACCAGGTCATTTGGCGTTTTGAGTATTGGACGATGGCATGATACAGATTATCATTCATTTCCTGTCGGGTAATTTTATTTTGAAGATATAGCGATATCCAGCGATATTCCAGTCCAAAATCATAAAGTCTTTTCCATGAGATTCCGGATTCTTTAAGTTTTTTTACCTCAGCAATCATGCCTTGTTTGAAACGTCTGTCTAGCCTTTGTTTTATCCTGTTAGCCAATGTTTCTTTTGGCCATGTTATTCCGAGCCAGGAGGCATCATATTTGCCGGATTCTTTAATTTTAGGGACTGGCTTGCCAGTATCATGAATTATCTCAAGAGCGCGAATCAGTCGGCGTTTATTCTTGGCATCAATTGTTTTTGCTCTTTTTGAGTCTAGTTTTTTAAGCTGATCAAAGAGATGTTCCGCTGATTGTTTTTCAAGTTTCGCACGCAGTTTCTTGTTAGGTGGAACATTGGGCAAGTTCAGATTGTCCATCAGGGCATCAATATAGAAACCAGTACCGCCGCAGATTATCGGAGTCTTGCCACGTTTAATGATCTCGTCGATTTTTTTCTCTGCAAGTCTCT
>Ga0209319_1001331_pt1 | contig 20871 bp, 19 predicted proteins | sample RifGroE2_FD_184000 | JGI IMG/M metagenome (GOLD analysis project Ga0209319, IMG submission 184000) | Groundwater microbial communities from Rifle, Colorado - Groundwater E2 (SPAdes) (version 2) | ecosystem: Environmental > Aquatic > Deep subsurface > Groundwater | place: Rifle, Colorado, United...
TTTTATTCTCCGCCCGGCAAGACCACCAGGTCTTGTCGAGCCGCACGCTGAACCAGAAGGTGCTGCCCTGCCCCGGGGTGCTGTCCACCCCGACTTCCCCGTGCATCATTCCCGCCAATTGCTTGCAGATGGCGAGTCCGAGGCCTGTGCCGCCATGGCGGCGCGTAGAGGAAGCGTCAAGCTGTTGAAACGGCTGGAACAGCTTGGCTTGCTGTGCATCGCTGATGCCGATGCCGGTATCCTGCACTTCAAAACGTACCAGGCAGCTTGTTTCGCTCTCCTCGATCTTTTTGGCGCGAATGGTAATCCTGCCTTTTTCGGTGAACTTGACGGCATTGTCGGCGTAGTTGACCAGCACCTGAACCAGCCGCAGCGGATCGCCGCGCAGGCTGAAGCAAAGGCTGGCATCGGTGTCAAAAACGAGCTCCAGCCCTTTTGCCGCGGCCTTCCCGGCAACCAGGTTGTTGATGCTCTCCAGCATCCGGCTCAGGTCGAAATCAGCCGTATCGATTTTCAGTTTTCCGGCGTCCAGCCTGGAAAAATCGAGCACATCGTCAATGATGCCGAGCAGATGCTCGCCGGAGGTTTGGATTTTCTGGAGGTAGTCGCGATTCTTGGGACCGCCCTCCAACTTCAGCGCCAAGTGCGCCATGCCGAGGATGCTGTTCATCGGCGTGCGTATTTCATGGCTCATGTTGGCGAGGAATTCGCTCTTGATGCGATTGGCCGATTCCGCCAATTGCTTGGCTTGCGCGAGTTCCCGGGTGCGCTGCTCGACGCGTTCTTCCAGGTGTTCATTCAGTTCGCGCAGTTCGTATTCCGCCCGTTTTTGTTCGGTGATGTCGCGCAGAAAAGCAAAAAACGACTGCGACTCCGGCATATACCTGGCGGACACTTCAACATCAATCACCCGCCCGTCCTTGCGGCTGTGGCGTGTTTCAAATTGATCGTAACCCTGCGCGATAACTTTTGCGCCATGCGCGGCGACTTCTTCTGCGGACTTTTCATTAACATCGAGTTGACTGATGTGCATGTTCAGCAATTCATCCACCGTATAGCCGGACATTTTTGCATAGGCCTCGTTGGCTCCGCGCAAATTACCCGCCATATCGACCATCCAGAAACCGTTCATCGCCGTGTCGATGACCAGCTTGTGCAGCCTCAACACCCCCTCTGCCTGATTGCGCTCGGTAATGTCGCGTGCGAGAACGATGAAACGAGGCTCTTGGCCTGGGTTGACCGGTTTGCGGGAAACGGAAAGTTCAAACCAAAACCTGCCATGCGCAAGCTGCAATTCGTACTGTTTGCCGATTGAGCGCCCTTTTTCATGCGCTTCCGATATTGCCGACATGCACACATCCGCCACATCCGAAGGAAGGACGTCGGCAAATGCTTTGCCGAGGAATACCTCGGGAGGAGCGGCCAGCAAATCCGTGTGGGGGGAATGGTAGTCATGAATGCGCCCATTCAGCCCGACCTCGAACAGCAGATCGGGGATAGCGTCAAGTGTGGCTTGCAGCCGGTTTTTGCTCTCCTGCAATTCCTCCTCGGCCTGCGCCTGAGATTGACCAGACATCTCCGTCAGAGACAGGCGCTCATTTACCTTCTTGCTCATAATAAAAACACCAGCAGGTTCTTTCGATTGTTGTCAGATGGTTCCGCGTGCCGAATGATGGCACGCTAACACAAACAGCTTATGTTTTTCCGGGATGCACCATCTCCGCCGCCTGCACCCACAGATCGAATTCGGCTTCCGTGACATAGCCCAGCGCCAATGCCGCCTGCTTCAGCGTGCTGCCGTCGCGGTGCGCGCGTTTGGCGATTTCGGCGGCATGATCGTAACCGATATGCGGCGTCAGCGCGGTCACCAGCATCAGCGAGCGTTCCATCTGCTCCGCGATGCGCGCATGATTGGCCTCGATGCCGCGCACGCAATATTCCTCGAAGCTTGCCATGCCGTCAGCCAGCAGGCGCACGCTTTGCAGGAAGTTTTGCGCGATCAGCGGCCGGAACACGTTCAACTCGAAGTTGCCCGACGCGCCGCCGATGGTGATCGCGACATCGTTGCCGAACACCTGGCAGCACAGCATGGTCAGCGCCTCGCATTGCGTCGGGTTCACCTTGCCCGGCATGATCGAACTGCCCGGCTCGTTCTCCGGGATGCTGATCTCGCCCAGCCCGGAGCGCGGCCCGGAGGCCAGCCAGCGCACGTCGTTGGCGATTTTCATCAGCGCGGCGGCGAGCGTCTTGAGCGCGCCATGCGCCGCGACCAGCTCATCGTTCGCAGCCAGCGCGGCAAACTTGTTGGCTGCGCTCTCGAACGGCAGGCCGCTGCTGCGCGCCAGTTCTGCGGCGACGCGTGCGCCGAATTCGGCATGGGTATTCAGCCCGGTGCCGACGGCGGTGCCGCCGGCCGCCAACTGGTGCAGCGGTGTCAGCGTGGCGAGGATCGCCGCTTCCGCATGTTGCAGTTGCGCCGCGTAACCGGAAAACTCCTGCCCCAGTGTCAGCGGGGTCGCGTCCTGCAGATGGGTGCGGCCGATCTTGACGATGCCACCGAACGCGGCGGACTTCTTCTCGAGCGTCGCGCGCAATGCGCGCAGCGCCGGCAGCAATTTTTGTGTGATGCCAATGGCTGCCGCGACATGCATCGCGCTGGGGAAGATGTCGTTGGACGACTGGCCGAGATTGACCTCGTCATTAGTCTGCACCAGACGACCTTCGCCGCGCGCGCCGCCGAGCAATTCCGAAGCGCGATTGGCGAGCACCTCGTTCATGTTCATGTTGCTCTGCGTGCCCGAGCCGGTCTGCCATACCGACAGCACGAACTCCCGGTCATGCTGGCCGGCCAGCACTTCGTCTGCCGCCTGCACGATGGCGCTGGCCTTTCCCTCGTTCAGCAATCCCAGTTCATGGTTGACCAGCGCGCAGGCGCGTTTGACTTGGGCGAGCGCCATAATGAGTTCCTGCGGCATCCGCTCGGTCGAGATATGGAAGTATTGCAGCGAGCGCTGCGTCTGCGCGCCCCACAGCCGTTCCGCCGGGACTTCGATGGCGCCGAAAGAGTCGCGTTCTGTTCTGCTGGTCATGGTGTCTTCCTCATGTTGCAAAGCCCCTCTTCTGCAGGCTGGAGAGGGTTCCTTTTTTGCATTGTGTGGAGCGGCAGCGAAGCCAGTTGCTGCCGCGTGTGCTCGTAGCCGATCGCGATGATTTCCTCGGCGCGGTCGAATTCCAGAAAACGGATATGCCCCAGCGGCGGCTGGATGATCACCTCCGGCCGGTCCAGGCTCAGGCGGCTTTGGGTGATGTGCGTTTCCATGATGTTGATCGAGGCCAGCAGCACCTCGAAGATGCTCGGCAGCGGCTCCGATGATATCCATTTCCTGAATTGCGCCGAGGCGGGATTATCCCCGGCGAGCAGCCTCTGCCGGATGTCCTTCATCGACAGGCGGTAGTCGCCCACCCAGCGCGAAAACATGCCGGATGAGCTGTCTTCTACGCTGCCGGCTTTTTCTGCGGCCAGCAGCGGTTTCAGGTTCTTGCCGGCAATGATCTCGTGGTTGAGATCGACCGCGATCACGATGTCGGCACCCATCGCGCGGGCCGCGCTCACCGGCACCGGATTGGTGAGGCCGCCGTCCACCAGGATGCGCCCGTTGCTGCGCACCGGCGTGAAGATGCCCGGCACCGAAATGCTGGCACGCACCGCCTCGATCACGTCGCCGCTGCGGATGACGACCTCCTCGCCGCTGACGATGTCCGTCGCCACGGCGGCGAAGAGTATCGGCAGCGCTTCGATGGTATCGGCATGGATATGCGCGCGCACCAGTTCGCTGACCCTGGCGCCGTCGAGCAGGCCGGACTTGGGCAGCACGACGTCGAAGAAGGAAGCCGTCTTTTTCCAGTCGAAGGCCAGAAAGGCAGCCTCCAGTTCGTCCAGCTTGCCGGCGGCATGGATTGCCCCGATCAGCGCCCCCATGCTGGTGCCCGCAATGAGGTCCACCCCGATGCCGGCGTCCTCGATGGCCCGGATCACGCCGAGGTGCGCGAGGCCGCGCGCCGAACCGCTGCCCAGCGCCAAGCCGATTTTGGGGCGGCGATCGCTGTCGGTTGCCTTGCTCGTCATAGCAGCATTGTCCATTTCCGCCTCTCACCTGTATCCGCTTTACCAAGCGGTCATTGCGCTCATTCGAGCCTACTGCATCAACACGGATTCACACTTTTAAATCCGTTCGCCCTGATAACCAGCGACTTGGCTGATGTCGTTTGTCAGCCTAGTCGAATGGCTAGTAGTTACATCAGGTATCGGTAGCTCGTTGCAAGCCATGGGCTTCGATACGCTCTGCGTACCCTGTGCTGAGCTTGTCGAAGCATTAGCCCGAACGGTAGGGGTGTCGCGAATTATGGAAACCTCAATAATTCGTCATCCCCGCGAAGGCGGGAGCAACAACACAGAGGGTTGTTGAGGTTCCCCGCTATTCGTCCTGCAACGCCTGGCCTGGAAACAGTTCTTCCGTATAGCCGAATTTGGTGATGTCCCGAATGCGCATCGGATACAGAATACCGTCCAGATGATCGCATTCGTGCTGCACGACGCGTGCATGGAACCCGCTCACCGTCCGGTCAATCAGCGCGCCCTGTTCATCGTAACCCTGGTAGCGGATATTCTGAAAGCGCGGCACGAGCCCGCGCAAGCCGGGCAGGCTCAGGCAGCCTTCCCAGTCGTCCTTGATAGTCTCTTCCAGCACCATGATGGCCGGATTGATCAGCACGGTTTCCGGCACTTCTTCCGCATCGGGATAACGCGGATTCTTCTGCACCCCCGACACGGTGCGCGTAAGCGTCTGGTGCGGGAGGGGGTTGCAAGCGGCTGCTCCCGCAATCGGCTGCTGCGCAGTAACGTGTCGCAGCCGCACGCCGAAAATCACCACGCGCAAGTTCACGCCGATCTGCGGCGCAGCCAACCCCGCGCCGTTCAATGCTTGCATGGTGTCGCGCATATCCGCCAGCAAGGCGCGCAGTTCTTCACTGCCAAAGCCGCTGACCGGCTCGGCGCGCCGCAACAACCGCGCATCGCCCATGCGCAACACCGGCCTAACGGGCATGGTAAAGACCGTCCCTGATAATAAAACACGCCATACCCGTCCCCCCCATCCCAACCTTCCCCCGCAAGCGAGGGAAGGAGCAAACGAATCGCTGTGCGAGATTCATGTTAATCGCCATTACAGCTCACCAGGCATTCGAGGATGCTGCGCACCCGCTCCATCGCCGCGCTCGCGGCGGCGTTGACCTGTTCCATGTTGATGCCTTGCTTGCTGTCGCCGCGCCCTGCCGCGTAATTCACGACCACGGCGATGATGGCGTAATTCAGCTCCAGCTCCATCGCCAGCGCGGTTTCCGGCATGCCGGTCATGCCGACCATGTCCGCGCCGTCGCGTTCGTAGCGGTTGATTTCCGCGATGCTGTCCAGGCGCGGCCCTTGCGTCGCGGCATACACACCGCCATCCACGCAGGGCTGCTGCACAATGCCTGCGCTGCGCAAAATACGGTCGCGCAATTTCTGGCAATAGGGCAAGGTAAAATTGGCGTTGGTATAGGTCGCGTCGCGCGTATCGTAAAAAGTGGCATCGCGCCCGTGGGTGTAGTCGATGATCTGATCCGGCACGACAATGGTACCGGGCGCCAAATCGGCGCGAATGCCGCCCACCGTCGCAATCGAAACGACATTGCTCACGCCCTGTTCGCGCAACGCCCACAAATTGGCGCGATAGTTCACCAGGTGCGGCGGGATGGTATGCCCGAAGCCGTGGCGCGCCAGAAAAATCACCTCATGCTGATTCAGCTTGCCGAACAGGAATGCGCCGGAAGGCTCCCCATAAGGTGTGCGCATGACCTGCCGATGGGTGATTTCCAGGTCCGCCAGCTCTGTCAGTCCGCGGCCGCCAATGATTGCCAACATAAATTTATCCTTTCTTTCCGCCCACTGAGCGGGTGTGCCGAACTTCCAACTTTCTGCATGTACGGGCGATTCATGAATCGCCCCTACGGATTTTCGCTCACCACTCACTAGTCCTTCACGGCATAAATGGCGGGCAGATTGCGCCACGCCCCTTCGATATCCATGCCATAGCCGAACACAAAACGGTCCGGCAATTCCATCCCGACAAAATCAGCATGGATCGGCTTGTCCCTGCCATGCCGCTTGTCGGCGAACACCGCGCTGCAAAACCGGCTCGCGCCCAGTTCCATCACGCGCTGGCGCAGCGCCGCCAGGGTGTGACCTTCATCGAGAATATCGTCCAGCACCAGCACCACGCGGCCGCGCACATTCTCGCACGGCTCGACTTTCCAGCGCACCTTTCCGCCGTGCGTTGCGTCGCCGTAACGCGACATATGCACATAATCGAAATCCAGCGGGAAATCGAGCAGCGGCAGCAACTGCCCGGTGAACACCACCGCGCCGCCCATCACCGACAACACCAGCGGATGTGTATCCGCCAGTGCGGCATTGATTTGCCGCGCGACTTTGTGCAGCGATGCCTGCACCTGCTCGGCCGAATACAGCAATTCGGCCTGTTGCAGGATGTCGCGGGCGCGCTGAATGGATACGGTCATATAACTCGGCAGGGGCGCGATTCATCGCGCCCTGATCTATTTATGCACTAAAAAAGAAGGGCGTGATGAATCGCGCCCCTACACAGTCTATTTCAAACCCTTCAGATACGCGTCGAATTCGTCGCGCACTTCCGGATGCTTCAACCCCAAGGCCACGGTCGCCTGTAAATATCCCAGTTTCGAACCGCAGTCATAGCGCGTGCCTTTGAAGCGATAGGCGAGCATTTTCTCTTCCCGCATCAGCGCGGCGATGCCGTCGGTCAACTGGATTTCTCCGCCCGCCCCGGCCTGCACCTTTTCCAGATGATAGAAGATGCGCGGCGTGAGGATGTAGCGCCCCACCACGGCAAGCGTCGAAGGCGCGTCTTCCGGTTCGGGTTTTTCGACGATGGCATTCACCTGTTCGATGTCCGGCCCGAGCGGGGTGGCATCGACGATACCGTAACTCCTGGTCTGCTCGCGCGGCACATCCTGCACGCCCAGGATCGAGCACTGATGCTGCCGGAATACATCCATCATCTGGCTGACGATGGGCGTTTCGCCGTCGATCAAGTCGTCCGCCAGGATCACCGCGAACGGCTCATCCTGGATCACCGGCCGCGCGCACAGCACCGCGTGTCCCAGGCCCAGCGCTTCAGTCTGGCGGATGTAGATGCAGTTGATATGCGCGGGAATCACTTCGCGCACCACGCGCAGCAACTCATCCTTGCCGCGCATCGCCAGCTCGGCTTCCAGCTCGTAGGCCTTGTCGAAATGATCCTCGATCGCGCGCTTGTTGCGCCCGGTGATGAACACCATATCGGTGATGCCAGCCGCCACCGCTTCTTCCACCGCATACTGGATCAGCGGCTTGTCCACGATCGGCATCATCTCCTTCGGGCTGGCCTTGGTAGCCGGCAGGAAGCGGCTGCCCATGCCGGCTACCGGGAACACGGCCTTGGTGATTTTTTTCATTTCAACTCTCCTTCAATTTGGGAGCGCCGACGTCCCCGTCGGCTTCAATGCGGGCGAGACGCCCGCGCTCCAATAATTCCAGCAGCCGCAGCTCATCCAGCACCGCCACGCCCAATTCCTGCGCCTTGTCCAGCTTGCTGCCCGCCTCGGCTCCCGCCACCACATAGTCGGTTTTCTTCGATACCGAGCCCGCCACCTTGGCGCCCAGCGCCTCGAGTTTTTCCTTGGTCTCGTCGCGCGTCATGCTGCTCAAGGTGCCGGTCAACACGAAGGTCTTACCGCTGAAAGGCAGTTCCGCCATGCGCCGCTGCTGATGCTCCGGCCAATGCACCCCGCTGGCGCGCAGCTGCGCGATGACTTCGCGGTTATGCGCTTCCGCCAAAAAGGCCACGAGGCTCTGCGCGACCACCGGCCCGACATCGCGCACCTGCTGCAAACTCTCCGCATCGGCGGCGAGCAGATTATCCAACGAGCCGAAGTGCTGCGCCAGGTCTTTTGCCGTCGCCTCGCCGACATTGCGGATACCGAGCGCATAAATGAAACGCGCCAGCGTGGTGCGCTTGCTGTGTTCGATCGCATCCAGCAGGTTGAGCGCGGATTTCTCGCCCATGCGCTCCAGATTCGCGACGGCATTCATGCCCAGCTTGTACAGGTCGGCGGGCGTGTTCACGATGCCGCCGTCCACCAGTTGCTCGGCCAGTTTATCGCCCAGCCCCTCGATGTCCATCGCGCGGCGGCTGGCAAAATGCAGCAAGGCCTGCATGCGCTGCGCCGGACAGAACAAGCCGCCGGTGCAGCGCCAGTCGGCCTCGCCCTCCTCGCGCATGATGCGGCTGCCGCATATCGGGCATTTGCCGTGCAGGCGTTTGAACAGATCGAACGGCTCGCCGGCATTCCCCGGACGTTGGTCGAGCACCACGCCGACCACTTCGGGAATCACGTCGCCCGCGCGGCGCACAATCACCGTGTCGCCGATGCGCACATCCTTGCGCCTTGTTTCGTCCTCGTTGTGCAACGTGGCATTGGAAACCGTGGTGCCGCCGACGAACACCGGCTCCAGCTTGGCCACCGGCGTGAGCTTGCCGGTGCGCCCGACCTGGATGTCGATATCGCGCACCACCGTGAGCTGCTCTTCCGCCGGATATTTGTGCGCCACCGCCCAGCGCGGCTCGCGCGAGACGAAACCGAGCTCGGCTTGCAATGCGAGACTGTTGACCTTGTACACCACGCCGTCGATGTCGAACGGCAACTGGTCGCGCCTGGCCGCGATACGTTGATGAAAATCCACCAAGCCTTGCGCTCCGCGCACCACCGCACGCTCGTCGCTGACCGGCACGCCCAGCGCCGAAAGCGCGTCCAGCACCGCATTATGCGTCGCTGGCAATGCCCAGCCGCGCGTCTCGCCCAGGCCGTAAGCGAAGAACGACAGCGGGCGGCGCGCGGCCAGCTTCGGGTCGAGCTGGCGGATGCTGCCCGCCGCGCCGTTGCGCGGGTTCACCAGCGTCGGCAAGCCCTGCGTCCTTTGTTTTTCGTTGTAGCGTTCGAAATCGCGGCGCGACATGTACACCTCGCCGCGCACTTCCAATACCGCTGCATCGCAGCCCTTCAGATGCAAGGGAATGCAATGGATGGTGCGCACGTTCTGCGTCACGTCCTCGCCGGTCTCGCCGTCGCCGCGCGTCGCGGCCTGCACCAGCACGCCGCGCTCGTAACGCAGGTTGATCGCGAGGCCGTCGAATTTCAGCTCGCAGGCATATTCGATAGCCGCATCGCTCTCGCCCAGACCCAACTCCTTGCGCACCCGCGCGTCGAACGCGATCGCGCCCGCATCGCTGATGTCGGTCTCGGTGCGGATCGACAGCATCGGCACGGCATGGCGCACCGACGCGAATGCATCCAGCGGTTTGCCGCCAACACGGCGGGTGGGCGAATCTGGAACGGCGAGTTCGGGATGCTGCGCTTCGAGCGCCTGCAGTTCGCGGAACAGCCTGTCGTATTCCGCATCGGGAATGACCGGAGCATCCAGCACATAGTAGGCATGGTTGTGCCGCTCGATCTCGGCGCGCAGTCGCGACACGTTACTGACGAAGTCAGCCGTTTGCGGGAGCAACTGCCCTGCGGTCACTCCCGCACCGGAAGGCTCCGCCTCACCGTGTCGTGACCGCAGTTGCGCGATGCGTTGTTTTATATCTGCGCTCATTCAGAGAGGCTTGCCACAAGAAACACCGTTCGTGGTGAGCCTGTCGAACCATGAACGGCCCTTCGACAAGCTCAGGGCGAACGGAACCGGAAGTAATGAGCAATATTGGTTCATAGAAAATCTAGGCGAACAGGCGGCGCGCCTGCCCGCTGCCCGGCGCAATCCCGTTGTCGCGCATTTTCGCCTCGACCTCGGCGATCTGCGCGCGGATGCGCGCCAGCCCGTTGTCGCTCAGCACCACGCGATGGTCGTCCACGAGGTTGACCTGCAACTCCCTGGCCAGCTCGTGCGCGATACGCAGCATCTCGTCGAACTGCGCGGCGGGATTCTCCACGCGCGGCACATCGAGCAGCAGCGTCAGCCCCGGCGTGCCGAAGGTCTCCAAGGTGTGATGCTGGAACGGTTTGCTGTCCTGATTGATCAGGCTGAACGCGCTATGCCCCTGCGCATTCAGCGCATGGAAGGCGCCGTCCGCTTCCAGCGTCATGCCGTGCAGGGCGGCGGCCTGCGCGATTCGCGCGCCCGGCAGCAGACGCTCGCCGGGCGGCACCAGGTTGATGCCGACCATCTGGTCCACCTCGGCGCAGAAGGCATCCAGCTCGGTCGCGCGCCGATGCGTCTCATCGACATCCGGAACGGCAGTATCGGCCTTGATCTGCTTCGCGATGCCCAGCACCAGGTCGCGGAAATCCGCCAGCCTCGCCGCGCTGATCGCGCCGCCGCGATCCACCAGTTGCAAAGCGACGCGGAAGCGCTCGTACAGGGTCTGGCTCTCGGCGATGGCGCGCTCCCATTGCAGGGAATTCAACGCCATCCCGCATACCTGCACCGGCTTGCCGAAATCGAACTTGCGCTGCCACAGGCCGTCCAGCACGGCGGCCGGGCTGGGCTCGGCCAGATGCAATTCGATGATGAAATCGCTGCGCACCTCCAGCAATGCGCACGAGCCGTCCAGCAGCGTGGCGGGGGGTATCTCTGCGGCAGGCGTGCCGGCAGCTTCATCAAGGGTTGAAACCTGAATTGCCTCGTCCATCGCCTCTTCGGCTATTGCCGGCAATACCGGTTGTTGAGCCGGCTCTGCGGGCTTGGCGGTGTTCTCCTGATACAGCGCGTCCGCGTGGCTCGCCTTGAATGCCGTGCCGAACTTGCGTTGGTATTTGCGCTGCTGCCACCAGCCGAAGACATACACCGCGACGATCACGCCGAAACCGATTGCCAGCAAGGCTGTTTGTAATTCACTCATAGCGGGAACCATAACAGAATGTTCAGAATGGCGGAGATTATCTCAAGCCGCGCCGCAATAGGGAACCGCTGATTCGGCGATTCCCCTATACAAGCGGCAATTCCGCGTTGCTCATGCCGATCGCGGTGACTTCATCCAGCGCCTTGAGGAAGGCATGGTGCTCGTGCAGCCTGGCCAGCGAATCGGGATGGGCCCTGCCGCGCATCTGCGCGAGGCGCGCACGGCTTACAGCGGGCATTTCGTAATGCAGCCCCCGCAGCAATTCGTCCGTCGATGCCGGCTTGTTGCACACCAGCACCATGTCGCAACCGGCGTTCAGCGCGGCTTCGGCGCGCTGAACGATGCCGCCCGCAACCGTCGCACCTTCCATGCTCAGGTCGTCGCTGAAGATGACGCCATCGAAGCCCAGTTCCCCGCGCAAAATGTTCTTCAACCAGACCGGCGAGAACCCCGCCGGACGGCTGTCTACTTCGGGGTAGATGACATGCGCGGGCATCACCGCATTCAGGCCGTAATTCACCATCTGCCGGAACGGGATCAAATCGCACAACTCGATGTCGGTGTAGCTGCGCTCATCCACCGGAATGTCCAGATGCGAGTCGGCCTGCACGAAACCGTGCCCCGGAAAATGCTTGCCGACGGTATGCATCCCGCCCTGCCTCAACCCCAGCAGCAGGCTGTGCGCCAGCTCGGCAATCGCCTGCGGCTCGCTGTGGAACGCGCGGTCGCCGATCACGCTGCTCTGCCCGTAATCCACATCCAGCACCGGCGTGAAGCTGAAGTCCACGCCGCACGCGCGCAGCTCCGCCGCCAGCACATAGCCGACCTGCTGCGCCAGATGGCGCGCGCGCTGCGGATGCGCATCCCATATCTTGCCGAGTTCGCGCATCGCGGGAATCTTCGTGAAGCCCTCTCGAAAACGCTGCACCCGCCCGCCCTCGTGATCCACCGCAATCAGCAGCGGCGGCGCGCGCAGCGCATGGATCGCGGCAGTCAGCTCGGCCAACTGGCCGGGCGACTCATAGTTGCGCGCGAACAAGATCACCCCGCCGACCAGCGGATGCCGCAGCCGCGCCTCATCCTCCGGCGTCAGCGTCTTGCCAAGCACATCCAGCATCACCGGCCCCAAGCCCATAAACACTCCCCGATTGGTTATATTCGAATGCGGCGGATTATAAGGCCTTTATGAAAGAAACTGCGCCGAGGCCGCGGCCTCATTGCAGAATAGGCCGTTTGGCATATTGTTATTTGGACGGAATGCGGGGACACTTCGCGACAAGGTCGGTGATGGGCGACAAGCTCACACAAACCGTGGTCTGTCCCCGTTTATTATGCGCGCAATAACCAACGGGCATTGCGCCGCACGATGTGTCCCATCCGGCGGATTACGCTACGCTAATCCGCCCTACGCACCACCCCTAATTACACTCCAGCACCACGAACGCAACAATGAAATCCCGCTCGTCGCTGATCGACACATGGTGGCCGTTGATGCCCAGTTGCGCCAAATAAGTGCGCAAGGTCTCGTCGAACTGCAACACCGGTTTGCCGAGGCCGTCGTGCGTGACGCCGATGCGCTGCAAGGTGACGGGGTGGCGCATGCCGCTGCCGACCGCCTTGGCGAATGCCTCCTTGGCGGCGAAGCGTTTCGCCAGGAACCTGGCCGGGTCGGCATAAGCGCCAAGCTCCGGCAACTCGCTTTCGCTCAACAGCCGTTCGGCGAAGCGCTCACCGTAACGCGCCCACAGCGCCTTGATGCGGGCATATTCGACGATGTCGGTACCTATGCCGTGGATCATCCGTCATTCCCGCGCAGGCGGGAACCCATCCGTCAAAAGGCTCTTCATCTTCCGCACCGCCGCATCCAGCCCGATGAACAGCGATTCGGCAATGATGGCATGGCCGATGTTGAGTTCGACGATGTTGGGAACCGCGACGATGGGCTGCACGTTGTGGTAATGCAGTCCATGCCCGGCATTCACCTGCAAGCCTTGAACATGGGCGTGAGCGGCTGCGACGCGAATGCGCTCCAGTTCATGCTCGCGCTCCGACACGCTGTCCGCCTCGGCGTATTTCCCGGTATGCAGTTCCACCACCGGCGCGCCGGTGCGGCGCGCCGCGTCGATTTGTTTCTGGTCTGGGTCGATGAACAGCGACACGCGGATGCCTGCCGCCGCGCAGCGCTCGCTTGCCGCTTTGACGGCATCGAAATAGCGCACCACGTCCAGCCCGCCTTCGGTGGTCAGCTCCTCGCGGCGTTCCGGCACCAAGCATAAATCATGCGGCTTGATGCGCAGCGCGTTCGCGATCATCTCTTCGGTGACCGCGCATTCGAGGTTCATGCGCGTTTGCAGCATGTCGCGCAGTATTTCGACATCGCGATCCTGGATATGGCGGCGGTCTTCGCGCAGATGCAGCGTGATCGCGTCGGCGCCGGCCTCCTCGCAGATCAGCGCGGCGCGCACCACGTTGGGGTAGCGCGACCCGCGCGCCTGGCGCAAGGTGGCGACATGGTCGATGTTCAGTCCGAGTTTCATTTTTATTTAACCTCCTCTTTTTCCGCATAACCAGTGTGGTAGCCCGGATGGAGTGCAACGGAATCCGGGAAGAACGGTGCGCTGCACTCCCGGATTTCACTGCGTTTCATCCGGGCTACCTATCTGGATTCCCGCCTGCACGGGAATGACGTAACTCATAGTTTCTGCAAATCCTTGATCAGTTCGCGCGTATGCAATGTCTTGCCGCCGAGATGGTGGTTCAGCAGCATGCGCATCAGTTGCTTGCTCTGCTGCGCGGTGAGCGGGTCGGCATAATCGTCCGCCGCCATGTCGAGCAGGGTCTTGCCCAGCACCGGCAGCCCGGCTCCGCCATCGTCCGGCACGGCTCCGCGCTCCACGGCATAACGATAACAGACTTCCGGCCGGATCGGTTCGCCGCTACCCGCCTCGCGTTCCAGCGCCAGCGCGTAGCCCAGCTCCTGCAGCAGGTGTTTTTCGAAGCAGCGCAGCGTGGCGGCATGGTCGGTCTCGTGCGCCAGACGGTGCAGGGTGGCGCGGTAATAATCGAACAATTGCTCATGCGGATCGTCGCGCGCCAGCAGGTTGAGCAGCAGTTCGTTCAGATAGAAGCCGCACATCAGCGCCGTGCCTTGCAGATAGGGCTGGCCGCCCTGCCATTCCGCGCTGTGCAGCGTGCGCACCTCGCCCTTGCCGAACCACGAGAGCAGCAGCGGCTGGAAGTTCATCAGCACCCCGTGCAGCGCCGATTTCGGACGGCGCGCGCCGCGCGCCATGACCGGCAGGCGCCCGTGCCGCCGGCTGAACACGTCGAGGATCAGGCTGGTTTCGCGGAACGGGTAGCTGTGCAGCACGAAGGCAGGTTCGTCCTGCTGCCTGTTCCGGTGCGCTGCGGTCATTCGTAGCCCAGGGAGCGCAGCACGCGCGCGTCATCCGCCCAGCCGCTGCGGACCTTGACGAATACTTCGAGAAACACCTTGCCGTCGAACAGCTTTTCCATGTCGAGCCGCGCCTGGGTGGCGATCTCTTTCAGCTTCTCGCCTTTCTTGCCGATCAGCATCGCCTTGTGCGCTTCCTTGTCCACCAGGATCGCGGCGCTAATGCGGCGCAGCTTGCCTTCCAATTTGAACTGCTCGATAACCACGCTGACCGAATACGGCAGCTCCTCGCCAGTGAAGCGGAACACCTTCTCGCGCAGCATTTCCGCTGCCAGAAACTTTTCGCTGCGGTCGGTGATGTCGTCTGCGTCGTAGATCAATTCGCCTGGCGGCAGATGGCGGCGCAAGGCTTCGCGCAGTTCGTCGATCTTGGTGCCCTGTTTGGCGCTGACCGGCACGATCGCGGCAAACCCTTCGGCACGGCTCAGGACATGCTTGAAATCGGCCGCGACGCGCTCGGCGAACGAGAATAGCTGCCCCTTGTCCTCGACCTCGTCGATCTTGTTGATCACCAGCAATACCGGGCGGTTGTCCGGCAGCAGCTTGAGCACTTCCTGATCGCGCTCGTCATAGCGCAACGCTTCCAGCACGAACACCACGACCTGCACGTCGCGCAAACTGCTGGTCACGACGCGGTTCATGCCGCGGTTCAGCGCGTTCAGGTGCTTGGTCTGGAAGCCCGGCGTATCGACGAACACGAATTGCGCGTGCGCGTCGGTGAAGATGCCGTGAATGCGGTGGCGCGTGGTCTGCGCCTTGCGCGAAGTGATGCTGATCTTTTGCCCGATCAGATGGTTGAGCAGCGTGGACTTGCCGACGTTGGGGCGTCCGACGATGGCGATGAAGCCGCTGCGGAATGGTTCGGACGGGCTATCCGCGTTGTGGGTGCTCGCTAAGTCTTGTTGTTCGGTCATGGTGTCTTTGTCAATTGTTGGTAGGCGGCTTGCGCGGCCTGTTGTTCGGCATTGCGGCGGCTGCTGCCCGCGCCGCGCGTGGATATTTTCAATGATGGAATGACACACTCCACCTGGAAGGATTGAGCATGGGCTTCGCCTTGTGTCGCGACGATACTGTAGGCCGGCAAGGGGATATGCTTGCCTTGCAGATACTCCTGCAACAGGGTTTTGGCGTCCTTGCCCAACGTTTGCACATCGACTTGCGCAAGATAGGGCACCAGCAAATTCAGCACGACTTTTTCGGCATCTGCAAAGCCGCTATCCAGCAAAACCGCGCCGAATATGGCTTCCATCGCATCGGCCAGGATGGAAGGGCGACGGAAGCCGCCGCTCTTGAGTTCGCCTTCGCCCAGCTTTAAATAGCCGCCCAGATCGAGCTGCTGCGCGAGCACCACCAGAGTTTCTTCCTTGACCAGATTGGAGCGCAGTCGCGACAGTTCACCTTCGCTCAACTGCGGGTAGGCAGCATAAAGATATTTTGCGACGATGCAGCCCAACACGCTGTCGCCCAGAAATTCCAGGCGTTCGTTGTGCTCCGGCGCGTAGCTGCGGTGAGTCAATGCGCGTTGCAGCAATTGGGGCTGCGCGAAAACATGCCCCAATTGCCTGCATAGCGTGCTGCTCTGTTTATTTGGCACTGGTCGGACTAAAGTCCAAATACAGGCTGACGTTACCCGCCAGCGGCACTTTGACGGCATAGCTCGCGCTCAATGCCAATCCCCCGCCCTCGCTGGCGATTTCGATATCCTCCGCATTAATCGCGCTGATATTGTCAATCGAAGCGCGCTTGCTGAAAGACATGCGGATGTCGCGCGGACTGGCTTTCTGCATTTCCGGGTCATTGGCGATCACGGTGAAGAGGTTGCTGATTTTCATGTCTTCCATGTAAGCCGGAATCAGTTTAAGCCCGGTAATACTGACGAGCACCAGGATAACCGCCCCGAAAATAAACCCGAAAAAACTCAATCCACGCTGTTTTGCCGGCATTGCCTTTTTCATTTTGCTCTCCCCCGCATCAGTTAATAGACAGGCCGATCCGCTTCAGATCGGAAAAATTCATCCAGATGAAAAACGCCTTGCCGACGATCTGGTTGTCCGGCACGAACCCCCAATAGCGGCTGTCGCGGCTGTTGTCGCGATTGTCGCCCATCATGAAGTAATGCCCGTCGGGCACCTTGCAACGCACCATTTCATCGTCATAGCTGCAATTCTCGCGCCCCTTGAATTCTGCTACCGAACCCAGATGCAGCGTCGGCGCCTCGGGATTCACCAGCACCGCATGCTGGTGTTCGCCCAATGTTTCGAGACGCTTTTCAGTATGCACAAAGTTCAAGCCGGTCTCGACGTAATTATAATCGCCATCCGGCTGTTGTGCCTGCTCGACGCCATTGATCCACAACCGCTTGTTGCGGTATTCGACGCTATCGCCGGGAAGCGCGACCACGCGCTTGATATAGTCCAGCGACGGGTTTTCCGGGTAGTGAAACACCATCACGTCACCGCGCTGCGGGTCGTTGAGTTGCACCAGCTTCTGGTTGACGATCGGCAAACGCAACCCGTAGGTGAATTTGTTCACCAGAATGAAGTCGCCCACTTGCAGGGTCGGAATCATCGAGCCGGAAGGAATCTTGAACGGTTCGACCAGGAAGGAACGGATGAAAAACACGACCAGGATGACCGGGAAGAAGCTCTTGGCATATTCCACCCACCACGGCTCGGCAACCTCGCCGCGCTTGCTCGCCAGCACGAAGCGATCCAGCAGCCATATCCCGCCGGTAACCAGCAGCAATACAAACAAAATCAGTGCGAAATCCATTGTTGTTCCCTAAGCCGGACAAGCCGGAGCCAAATATTGGAGCGCGGACGTCCCGTCCGCATGCGGACGGGACGTCCGCGTTCCCAGTGGGCTATGCCCACAATTACTAATCATCCACGCGCAAAATCGCCAGAAATGCTTCCTGCGGTATTTCCACGCTGCCCACCTGCTTCATGCGCTTCTTGCCGGCCTTCTGTTTTTCCAGCAATTTTTTCTTGCGCGAAATATCGCCGCCGTAGCATTTTGCCAGCACGTTCTTGCGCATCGCCTTGACGTTCTCGCGCGCGATGATGTTCGAGCCGATGGTCGCCTGGATCGCCACGTCGTACATCTGGCGCGGGATCAGTTCGCGCATCTTGGCCGCTACTTCGCGCCCGCGACGCTGGCTGTTGGCGCGGTGCACGATCACCGCCAGCGCATCCACTTTCTCGCCGTTGATCAGCATGTCCACCTTGACCACTTCCGCCGCGCGGTATTCCTTGAACTCGTAATCCATCGACGCGTAACCGCGCGACACCGATTTCAGCTTGTCGAAGAAGTCCAGCACGATTTCCGCCATCGGCATTTCATACACCAGCATCACCTGCTTGCCGTGATAGCTGATATTGATCTGCACGCCGCGCTTCTGCGTGCACAGCGTGATTACCGCACCAACATATTCGTTCGGCATGTATAAATTTACGGTCACGATCGGCTCGCGGATTTCCTCGATCTTCGACGGGTCGGGCATCTTGGACGGGTTGTCCACCGTCAGTATCGTGCCGTCGCGCAGCGCCACCTCGTAGATCACCGTCGGTGCGGTGGTGATCAAGTCCATGTCGAACTCGCGCTCCAGCCGCTCCTGCACGATTTCCATGTGCAACAGCCCTAAAAAGCCGCAGCGGAAGCCGAAGCCCAAGGCCTGCGACACTTCCGGTTCGTAGCGCAGCGCGGCATCGTTCAGCTTGAGCTTCTCCAGCGAGTCGCGCAGCGCTTCATATTGGTTGGATTCCACCGGAAACAGCCCGGCAAACACCTGCGGCTGCACTTCCTTGAAGCCCGGCAACGGCTGCTGCGCGGGCCTGGCCTGATGGGTGATGGTGTCGCCGACCTTGGCCGCTTTCAGTTCCTTGATGCCGGCAATCACGAAACCCACCTGCCCCGCGCTCAAACTTTCACGCGGTTGCGACTTGGGCGTGAACACGCCGATATGCTCGGTCAACTGTTGCGCTCCGGTGGCCATCAGCAGGATTTTTTCCTTGGGCTTGAGCGTGCCGTTCACCACCCGCACCAGCATCACCACGCCGACGTAGTTGTCGAACCACGAGTCGATAATCAACGCCTGCAACGGTGCGTCCGGATCGCCTTTGGGCGGCGGCACTTTGACCAGCAGCGCTTCCAGCACGTCCCGCACGCCCTCGCCGGTCTTGGCCGAACAGCGCACCGCATCATGCGCGTCGATGCCGATCACTTCCTCGATTTCCTCGATGGCGTTTTCCGGATTGGCGGACGGCAGGTCGATCTTGTTCAGCACCGGCACCACTTCCACACCCAGATCCAGCGCGGTGTAGCAGTTTGCCACGGTCTGCGCCTCCACGCCCTGCGAGGCATCCACCACCAGCAGCGCGCCTTCGCAGGCGGACAGCGAGCGCGACACTTCGTAGGAAAAATCCACATGCCCCGGCGTGTCGATCAGGTTGAGGTTGTACACCTGCCCGTCGAGCGCCTTGTAGCTCAGCGCGGCGGTCTGCGCCTTGATGGTGATGCCGCGCTCGCGCTCCAGATCCATGGAGTCGAGCACCTGCGCCTCCATTTCGCGGTCGGACAGCCCGCCGCACAATTGAATGATGCGGTCGGCCAACGTGGATTTGCCGTGATCGATATGGGCGATGATGGAGAAATTACGGATTAACTGCATGAGGACCTAATAAAAACGCCTAAACCGGCTGATTCGCAAAGCGCGAATTCTAGCCGATTTAGGCGGAGTACGCAGGGTTGTGATGGGAGCCTCTAAAAATTCAGAGTTCGCCCAAATTTAAGGCAAGAAAGTGAGGTAAGCAAGCAACGCAGTAGGGGCGATTCATGAATCGCCCGTACGGGATGAAATGTGGGTTTTTAGAGGTTCCCAGGTTACTTCTCGTCGAGCCTGATCGCGACATACGAGGCGGCATCGTCGCGCCGCACCAGCAGCGCGACATTCTTTCCCCTGGGAACCTGCTTGAGGATTTCGTTGAACTGATTCAGCGAGCGGATCGGAATGTTGCCGATTGCCAGCAGCACATCGCCATGCTGCAATCCGGCGGCGCGCGCAGCCGAACCCTTGACCTCCTCCACCAGCAACCCGCCGCTGATTTGCAGCTCATGCAGTTGCTCTTTGCTCAGCTCGCTGACCGCAATGCCCAGGCGTGAAATCATCTCGGCGACATCGTCGGCCAGCTTCTTCGCGGCGCGCGCCAGTTTGCCATCTTCCGGCATCTCCGCGATTTCCACGGTGACTTGCCTGGAGCCGCCTTTGCGCCACAGATCGACGGCCACCTTGCTGCCGGGTTTGGTCGCCGCCACCATGCGCGGCAGGTCGCTGGAACTGTTCACCGGCTTGCCGTCAAATTTGAGGATCACATCGCTGGCTTCAATGCCCGCCTTGTCTGCCGGGCCATTCTTCTCCACACTGCTGATCAGCGCGCCGACCGGTTTGCTCAGGCCGAACGATTCGGCCAGCTCGCGCGTCAACTCCTGGATCGTCACGCCGATGCGCCCGCGCGTCACTTTGCCGCTGGTGCGCAATTGCTCGGTCACTTGCGTCGCGACATCGATCGGGATCGCAAAAGACAGGCCCATCGAACCGCCGGAGCGGGTGTAGATTTGCGAGTTGATGCCGACCACTTCGCCGTTCATGTTGAACAGCGGCCCGCCGGAATTGCCGGGATTGATCGCCACATCGGTCTGGATGAACGGCACGAAATTGTCCTGCGGCAGGGAGCGCCCCTTGGCGCTGACGATACCCGCCGTCACGCTGCTGTCGAAGCCGAATGGCGAGCCGATCGCGACCACCCATTCGCCCACCTTGAGCTTATTCGGGTCGCCCACGGTGATTTTCGGCAGGCCGGTCGCTTCGATTTTCAGCAAGGCCACATCGGTACGCCTGTCCGCGCCGATGACCTTGGCGCGGAACTCGCGCTTGTCGGTGAGGCGCACGGTAATCTTTTCGGCGCTGTCCACCACATGCGCATTAGTCATGATGTAGCCGTCCGCACTGATGATAAAGCCCGAACCCAATGATTGCGATTCCTGCTCGCGCGGTATTTGCGGGGCAAAGCGGCGGAAGAATTCGTAGAAGGGATCGCCCTCGGGAAGATTGGGCAATCCATGTGCATTGCGGATGATTTGCGTGGTGCTGATATTGACCACCGCAGGGCCCTGCTTTTCCACCAGCTCGGTGAAGTCCGGCAACTCCTTGGCGTAAGCCGATACGCCTAGAACAATTCCCAAGACAAGCGCAAAAAAACCAACCAATTTTTTTAGCATAAAATTTCCTTACATTAAAAAAATCAAAAACATCCAGGCCGCGGGCTGTATGGATGCGATTTTGGGTTCAGTCAAAAAAGCTCAAGGCATTGGAAATCAACCCATTCGCCCGCGCCATGGCAAATCTCC
>Ga0209319_1001335_pt1 | contig 20844 bp, 20 predicted proteins | sample RifGroE2_FD_184000 | JGI IMG/M metagenome (GOLD analysis project Ga0209319, IMG submission 184000) | Groundwater microbial communities from Rifle, Colorado - Groundwater E2 (SPAdes) (version 2) | ecosystem: Environmental > Aquatic > Deep subsurface > Groundwater | place: Rifle, Colorado, United...
AAGAATTGGCGCTTATTCAAAAAGTTAGTCAGTGGAAAAAGGCAATTCATGTGGGAGATCCTGACGTGGCTAAACGGTCCATAGTTAGCAAAGAAAAGACTAGCACTAGGTTAGAGTTAGAAAAGGCCGGAATATTTGTTCAAACGTCTCCAGAAGCTAACACGTTCGCAATTAGGAAAGAAAAAACTAAAGTATTTTTGCAAAAGGGTGTTGAAATTAATAATACTCAGGGGGCTGGAGATGTTGGAACAAAGACGTGGGTTTCTTCAATAAAATTTGCTCGCTATCCACAAAGAAATGAAAACTCTCAAGCGACATCACCAGTATCACTTCCTATTCACGATTGGACATCTCATCATCGTTCAGCTACTGAATACTTAGCAGTTAATCTCGATAAGGCAAATATTGTTACTGATAAATCGGATTATGCTCAGTATGAAAATTATAAGCAGCCCGATGTTTATGATAGCCGAGGATTTTTAAGATAATTAATTTAAAATAACATTTTGTTACTATAAGTAACATCTTGTTATAAATAGTAACAATATGATCAAATTAAAATTTGATGCAAGGAGAGATGTAATTGAGATGTATCGCGACAAAAACATAATCACCGCTTTAAACAGTGATGATTTTGGTTGTTTAATCAGAGAGGTTAAGAGAGTAATGGAAGAAGCTAACCCTAGAATAGCTAGAAAAAAGAAGTGGAAGGAGGAAAAGAGGAATCTTATCATGAATCTTAAAATATTAACTGCCGTAAAAGTTATCTTATTTTGGAGATATTTGAAAAGCTTATTTAACTTAAAATAAGGTTATGTCAAAAACAAACATAGAAATAGCGGAGGAAAAAGAAAAGGACAAAATTGTCCAGGAGATTTATGATATTCTGGAAGCTAATCGCTGGGGCGATGGTTGCGATTTAATGGTAATTAAGATAATATTTGTAGGCAAATTAAATATCAAACCTTTAGTGGTTACTAAAAATAAACCAGTGAGGTGCCTGGGTAACACTTTTTTATGAAAGAATTAAAAATCACGAAGAAAATGGTGGAGGATTTCGAGTTTAAAATAGAATTTCCAGAATTTGGTGAATTTCAAAGATATAATAGCGTGATTAATGACGCTATTGAATATACGGCAAATACTATGTCTAAAATGGTTGACGATGCCTTCTTTGATGAACTTAAAAAATATCCAATAGCATTTTTTGTTGTTAATAATATTAAATGCAGATTTATTCAAAAAATGGCCGTGAAAACTACCGGACTCCATTTGGTTCATTTTGAAGGTCAGCTGGTAAGAACTGAATTGTGGAAAAATAAAAAATTAATTAAAAGGATACTTTAAAGAAAAATTTGACAAATAATTTTATTGTGCTATTATGATGGTGTGGACGTTTTGCCAGCTAGTGAGCTAATCGGAGAGACAACCGATTAAGTACTACGACAAACTTCTTCTTTCTTAGTTTTGCGCTCCAAATACGGAGTGAGCAGTCCAAACTAAGCATAGGAGTTTTTGTGTCCGACAATTTAATATGAAATCTATGCAACCTAAAAAGGTTGTTTTTTGTTATATAAGCTCCTGTGAAAACAGGGGCTTTTTTTATTTATCTAAGTTAGCGAAAGGGAATTGTTAGTTTATCTAACAAACCAGCGAGTTTCACTCGCTTAAATGGATAAAAACATTATGGAGGAAAATAAACCAACTATTAAAGGGCAGGAAGTTGCAAGTGATATTACTCAAAACTTCACTGATGCCGAAAAAATGAAGAAGGACATAATGTCTTCTGGTTTTGCTTGGAATGATAGAGAGCAACTATTTTATGGCAGATATATAAACAAAGATGATGACAATAAAAAGAAAACTGTTGAATCTTTTTATTCTACTGGTGAGCTAACAAGCCTTATTTTGGATAGTAGCTGTAGGATAATGGCTCAAATGCCATCTGGAAGATTTACAGGATACAAAGATAGCGACATACCAAAAATTATTGCTGCCAATCTTGTCTATCACGAATATATTTTACCAAATGCTAATACTGGCGGAGATTTCTTCACAAAACAAAGACAGGTCAACGTTTATTCAAAAGTATATGGTACGATGCCAACTTTTATAGATTACATTGTGGGTGATAAATATACTGGCCCGGATATGGTTATCGTTCACCCAAGACGATTTACTCCACAGCCCGGCAAATATCTGATCAGTGATATGGATTGGTGTTTCATCGACATTTTTGTGACTAAAAAATGGCTAGAAAGAAGATGTGAAGATAATCCAGAAGTATGGGACAAATCTTTGATTGATGAAATAAAACCTACTTCAGTTGATCAAGAGTCTTTAACTTCAGAGGAAAAAAGACAAATTCAAGACCAAAATACTATCATCTTAAGAAATTATTTTACTAAGAATGGTGACTGGTTGATTTATGAGGCTACCTCTAAAAAGGTTTTAGTTGATGAAAAAGATTATTTCCCATGTATTCCTTTGGTAGAAAAGCAGACAATCCCTGTTTTAGACAGATATTGGGGATTATCTGATATGGAAAGGGGAGAGACTCCTCAAAAATCAATCGATACATTATCACGAAAATATTTTGCCTCATTAGATAAAAGCATAGACCCAACCACTATTATAGACCCGGAAGAAATGGTAATGAGTAGTGTCAATGTGGAAAACAAATTTTGGTTTGCCAAGGGAGGTAAAACCAACGGTCCAAGAGTGTTAGAAAATTCTCCACAGGGGCTAGCTACTTTTCAAACTACCTACAACATCATGAAGGCTAATTTAATGAGCCTAGGAGCCTCTACTGATACTTCCGTGCCTTCTAGTGTAGATGTTGGATTTGGCAAGACTCCTGAAGCTTTAAAGATGCAAGGGGCCAGAGAGGGTGCTAGAGATAGCTGGGATAGATATATGCAAGAGAGATTTATTGAAAACGTGGCCAATATGATGATGGCGGTGGCCTCAAAAAGAGGTATGAAAGATGTGGAAATTCCAGGAATGGAAGAAGCCCTTGTAAATATTAAAAGAACTTATCCAAATAGCGATTTAAGTATTTTTGAAAACGGAATCATTAGCGGAGAGCTATTATCTGATTTAGCAGTTAAATACAAAGTTGATCCTGGAAGCACTGCTAAACGCGGAGATGCGGCTGAAAAAATGATGAATCTCTTAAATATGATTAGTAAAAACCAAGATATTCAAAAAGACATATTGGCGAGCGGTAAGAAAATAAATTGGGGTGAAGCTGTTAAAAGATTAGCCATAGAAAATGGAATACAGGATTGGGATAAAATTGTTGTTTCTTCGAATGATCCAAGCTCAGTTGAGGGTGTCGGTGATAGTGGGGGCACGATAGTTGGTGAAAATTCTAAACAAGTAGAGCAAGTAGAATCTTATTAAATTTTAATTCATTAAACATAAAAAGATGAATACAGAAGAAATTATAGCGGTTAAGGAAAAAGTATTAAAAGACTCATTATCAGAAGTCGATACAGTGATTGAAGATGACGCTATTGCAGATATGGGAGAGACAGAAGGTTGGAAAATAATGCTCAAAAAGGTGAATAGAAGAATAGCTGGATTGCTTGAGCCGATACCTAAAAAGGAGCTAAACACCTCCACAGACCTCGCTCTCTTAGGGGCAATTGCAGTGGCTAGAAGTGAAGCAATCGAAGAATTGCGATGGATTGTCGAAGAGGTTGAGTCAATAAAAAAAGCAAGAAAACTTTTAAGAAAACAAGAAGAATCCAAGCCAGTAGCACAATAATTTGCGCTACTCCTCGGGAACTTCTCGAAAGAGAACCTGGTAATTTTTAAAAAACGTAGCGCACCGCGTATAGGTGCGAAAGAGTATGGATATAGAAGAAAAAAACATCGCTTCGGAAGATAGCGCAAATGCTTCCACAGAAAATAATTCGTCAGTGACGCCAACTGAGTCGCCTAATAGCGAAAAAGAGGCGGAAGAAATTAAGGATTTAGATCCTAGAATTATGGACATCGTTGGTGAGGATGAAATTAAAACCGCTTTTGGAAAACCAAAAGAAGAATCCGAAACCGAAGAAGAAAAGAAGCCTGAAGCTGAAAAAGCTGAAGGAGAGAATCAAGAGAAAAATGAAGTTGATGAAAATCAAAATGATGAGAATCAAAATATTCAAAATCATGAGATTCAATCAATGACTCCTCGTCTTGATAAGCGTTTAGCCGATAAATATATCCAAATTCTTACTTTGAAGGGGGATAAGAACATCCCAACCAAAGAAGAATTAATGAATGATTTAAAAAATTATTCAAAAGACCAAAAAGTAGAGAAGTTGAAGCAATATTTGGAGATAGTAAGAGAAATGAGAGGGCTAAAGCCAAGTAGAGCGTTAGAGGCTGAGGATATTGAGGCAATTAAAGACGCTGAGCGCGAGGAAATTCGACAAGAAATAATTCAAGAGGAAAATCAGACAAAAGAAGTGGTAAATTTTGTGGAGTTTATAGATAACCATCCCGAACTTGATGAAACCAAAAAGGATGGTAAATATGATCCTATTTTAGCTGATGCTGTCGAAACCCTAGTTTATGGGGGAATGTCTATCAAAAAGGCATATAAGACCGTAACAGACAAAATAGAGCAGGTTAAACAAGACAGAATTGCCAAGGAAAAAGAGGTTAAAAATAAAGCTTTATCTGGAATCATATCTGGAGCGGGCGAAAATCCGGGTAAATCCGGAGAGTTAACCTGGGAAGATGTGGAAAAAATTGAAGCTGAAGATCCTCAACGATATCATCGAATGCTCGCCGAGGGAAAGTTTAAACATTTAATGTAATTCTCCCTAGTGGCATAACGTCCACTAGTGGATTAAATAAAATATGCCCGAATTTGGAACAAACACAACCTCCATTAAATACCAAACAAAAGCTTTGCAAAAGTTTTTTAAGCGGTCAATGTATGTGGATGTTGTTAATGATAATTTTGAGGCTCAGAATGTTTCTGACTCAAAAATGAAAAAGAAGGTTGATAAAAAATATAAAGAGTTTGTGGTTACTACTCTTACCGGAGGTGGATGGAAATCTACAGCTGGAACTGGTGCTATCACCTATTCGAAAGTAACTGAGGTCCTTTCAAGATTGATCGTTGGAACTTTCTTGGAAATTGCTGATGAAATTCCATCTGTAGCTGCTTTTGCTAGCGCAGTAGAAGACCCTGATAGTGAAATAATCAATCAAGCCGGTCAAGCTCTTTATGAGGAAATGGACAAGGCATTATTGGCATATTATGCCGATGCTGCTTCTGGAAACTGGCTTGGAACAGTTTATGCAACTGGAACAGTTACTGTAGCAGTTACGACTGGTGCAGTGGTTGGTGTTGGTACGACTTTTGCAGCAGGAATGGTTGGAAAACCATTTAAGGCTGTTGGTCATAGCAAATGGTACAGAGTAAAGACATTTACTGATACAACTCATATCGTAATTGAAAACGATAGCGATGATACTACTTCCGCTTATGACGGAGGCGCAATCGCTGGTGGTACAGCTTATGAAATTCAAGCTAATACTTGTCTTGCCATAACAAAGTCCAATATTAAATACTACTTGGATGTTTTAAGCGGAATGCTTGATACAAATAGTATCCCTAATGATGGAAAAAGATGGTTAGCTCTTCCTGCTTTGGCTGCTGGTCCAGTTCTTAAAGCCGCTCCTGAATTTAATGTTGATATTGAAAAAGTTCATGGAGACGTTGTCGAAAAAGGTTTATTGCTAAAATCATCTGGCTTTAATTTATATTTCTTGCCGGATGCTTGGTTTACTGGAGACAATACTAATGGATTTATGTGTGTTGGTGGCCATAAAGCTTTCATTACTGGAGCTTTCGGATATATCGAAAATATTTCAACCATCGATGCTGAAAAAAATCCAAACAGTCATTCTGATTTGGTAAAAGGCTTATTTGGTCATGGTGAAAAAGTGGCTGATGAAAGAAGAAAAGCTGGTGTTGCATTTTATGCAAAATTTAACCTAACTTAGTATTTTTACAACTTTATAACTATATATCCCTGCCAATTGGCTTGGCGGGGAAATTATAGCCATAAGGCTAATAATTATTAAGAGCTAAAAAAATGAGTGAAAAAATTAGCAGAGAAACTTTATCTCATAAAGATAAAGAAATGATCGAGGACATTTTAAAAAAGACTCCTCAAGAATTAAGTGACCAGGACAAAAAAGTTTTGGTAGCAAGAAGACCTTATTTGACTTCAGTCGAAGAGGAAATCTTTAAAGTAGTTTTCGAAGGAGAAGTAGTTGAGCTAACAGACCTTAAAAAACCTGCGTTAGAGGCGATGTGTGTTGAAAAAGGTATTGATGCCGAGGTTATCAAGAAAGCTAAAAACAAGGCTGAATTAATAGCACTTTTAGAAGGAGTTGAGGAAGAGAAATAATTTATCTTTCAAAAAATCCCTCGATTGCTCGAGGGATTGAATGGGGAGAGAAATGGAAAGTTATTTAAAAAAATTTTCGCAAGGCTCGCAATCATGATCAGTGTCGAGATTGTAGGGGTCATTAAAGCATCCTGATGGAGTGTCTTTGCGATATAACGGTTGATGATTTTCATAGCCTACTGGAAACATCTTAATTAAGTCCCCACCAACATAATGAAAAAAAGTAGTAGCATCAAAACTGCTTGAGAAATCAGCACAATTTATATCACTTTTTGACTTTATAAGATTGTCAAATTTCTTGGTTACAGATGAAAATTCTTTGATATCTGCTATACATTTATCTTCATCATATCCACTGTTTTCGTTTGTTGAGTAAGACCCGATGCAATAATTGTATACTGTTGGAATATTATATATTGAAGCATTGCTTGTTATTTTATTTTTTCTAAAATACCAAGCCAAATTATCCTTAAAAGCAACATAAAAAAGTAGCGCAATAATTACCAACAACAAAGAAATTATGATTTTTCTAGAATCCATAAAATTATTTTTTCTTAAATAACTCAATAAAAAATAAATATATGAATGCAGGTATTTCAATAATTAAACAAATAATTGCGCCTATAACTAAGCCTAGAAATAGTCTTGGGAAATACAATTTAACAAAATCAGTTAAGGAAATAGGATATTCAACGATAAATGAGATAGCTAAAAACAATGAAATAGGAACTATCCAATAGGGACTATATTTTATAAGTAAATTTTTCATAAATAAATAGATTAATTAAATCTTACAATACTTGCACAAAAATGCAAGGGTTGTCAAGAATAAAAATAAATATGAGTACATTAGGGGCAGTAGCAAGCGCATTGCAAAAGAGTGGATCCGCAGTCGGAAAAACTCTATTAAAGAAAACACCATTCGTGGGACCAGCTGTGTCATTATTATGGCCAAAGGCAGCTGCAAAGGACGAAGATGTGGACATGAATGATCCAAGGATAAAAAATTGGGCAAATAGCCAAAAGAAAGCTGTTGAAAGTTCAAAGAGTGTCGATTCTTCAAAATATATGACTCCAGTAAGCGAGTTCCCTAAAGACATAAATGATAGCTCGTCAGGAGGCGGAAGTGGAAGTGGCTCATCTAACAAAAAAATAACTGATGCTATCGGACGTGGATGGGATGATGCCGGTGATGTAGTAGATGCTACAAAAAAATCATTAAACACTTCAGAAAAGTATATTTCTAATCTTGGAAAAGTGGCCAATCAATATAGGACATCACTGGACACTTACAAAAATAAAAACGAAGCAGCTATTGCTGGAAACAAAACCCTTATTGAGAAAAATCAAAAGGGTGCTTTGGACGACCTCGCTGGAGACACTAGAAAAAGCATGGAAAATACCAATGTCATGCTTGGTATCAAAGGTGCCAGTGGTGGTAGTGCAAGCAAGCTAGCCTCTAAAGCTATCGCAAGAAGCGCCGGTAAAGAGAGATCTAATATTCTTACTGGTTGGGGTGATGAGTTCAGTAAGCAAAATCAAGCCGGCAAGCATATTGTCGAAGAATACAATGTTAAAAGAGCTCAATCATATAATTGGGAAAAAGAAGAGAAAGAGAGAGCCATGGAAGAATTTAAAGCATCTCAAGCAGCGCTTAAAAGGTTGGATGGTAAAAAATCAAAATGGAAGCAGGAAGACATCGATGCCGAGTCTGATAGAAACTTTAATAACTTTATTAGTTCATTGTCTAGCATTCAAGCTAAAGCCCAAGAATTTAGAACCACTCTATCAAATAAAATGATTGAATATGGTGGACTTGCCGATGAATTAGAAAGCGCCTCAGTCGATATTGATTCTCCAGCTGAATTAGATACTCCCGAATTTTCTGAAAACATTGATTTTGAAAATACAGAAAATGCTGAAGACTTCTATGATCCAAAGAATACTGGGAAGAAAAGAGTTATTAAAAGATATGATCCGCTAACAGGTGAACCTATTTATGAAGATGAAGAGGAAGAAGCGCTAGTTTAATTAGCTAAAATATTAAATTAAATGTTTGGTGGATTATTTAAAAAAACTAAAAAGAAATTAACCGATTCAGCAACATCTCTGGGAGCTGTTGCTAATGAATATAGAAAAACTCTTGGAAGTTATGCCAATAACACAAAAAGAGAGGCTATTAACTATGTCACGAAGCCACAGGGCGCGCCAGATTGGATGAAAGCCACTGATAGCGGACTAAGAAAATTCTCTCAATCGGCAGAAAATATTCCTAAATTTAATTTTGCCAGTAAGGTAAAAAATCCAGTGGGGAGATTTGCGGCTGAAATACCTCAAACTATAATGAATATTCCATCACGGACTGTGAGTGGAGCATTAAAAGATTATGGAAAAACAAAAGCGACACCTTCTTATTTAGTCAAGCGAGGAGCAGAAGCGGCCAATATTGGAGTCGATATTGGTTCGATTTTTGCTGGTGGTGGAACAATTAAAAAAATTGCTACTGATGGATTTAAAAAAGCCTCAAAAATAGGAGTAATGGATGCACTTAAAACAGGAGCAAAAAGAGGCGCTAAAGAGGGCCTTATTTATGGTGGAACATCAGGAGCTTTAAGCGGGGCCCAAGAAGGGGAAAATTTGAGAGAGCAAGGTGCCAATGCCCTTAAAAGCGGAGTGACGGGGGCTATAGTGGGGACAGTTGGAGGTGCAGTCTTAGGTGGAACAATTGCCGGTGGAGGAAGAGCTGGAAGCAAAGCTATCACCGGGGTCAAAAATGAGGCAAGAAAAACATCTACTGATATAATGAATTTTAAAAATCCATACAAGAAAAGAATTGTTACTAAAGTTGACCATGAGCCTAATTACGGAATAATGATTCATGGGAAACCTCAAATGGTGCCAGTGGCTGGAACTGAAAGAACAGTGATTCAAACAATTAGAGAACCTTTTAAGCCTAAGAGTATTTTAGGAAAAGTTTTGACTACTCGACCAGGGTTAAACATCCAAGATGTGAATTCTTTGAAACCAAAAGTAGTATCTACTAAGGTGATGGATTTTAATAATAAGATAGCTTTGAAAAATAAAAAAGCCCAGGAAGTAATAGCTAGACAGAAGCAAAACCAACGCCTAGGGCTCGATAAAGCAGAAAAGGGCTTTGTGCCACCACAGAGAGTTAAAGCACCGCAAAAGGCAGTTTTGGAGGTTGAGCAAAGCAAGCAACAATCTTTTCCAAATATTGAGGAATTTGTAAATAAAAAACAAACCAAGGAATCTTTCCCAAGTGTTAAAGCTCTTATTGAAAATAAGAAGAAAGAAATAAAAAACGACTCTCCATTTAAAGGAAATGAATTTGGACCATTTAATAAATTTCAAGAAAAAGCTTACAGAGATAAAGGAGAGAGAATTGATGCATTGAGAGATGTTTTATCCTATCCAACGGAATTGATGAGAATTGGATATAAAAAAAGAGAGGTTAATCTTATTGGGAAAGACCAGGCAAATCACATTATTAAGCTTGGAAATTTAGGTTATCCAAAAAAACAAATAGATAAAATTATTCAGAATATTCCAAAAGCTAAGGAAATTATTAAGAAAAAAGTTCCTTGGGGACAACTAAAAAATTATTACGAAAAAAAGGAAGCATTAAATACAAACTTTCTCAATGAGGTTGATCCTTCTAGCTTAAAAGATATTAATTCTTTAATGGGAAGCGCTCGAGATGTTTATCGTAATTTTGATGTAGTTTTTGGAGATAATTCTAAAGTCAAAAAAGAAGTACTTGGAAGTTTAGATAAAGCTAAAGGAAAATTTATTGATGAGCAAGATACTCGTTTAGGAGACTTATGGAATGAAGTTGTTAAAAAATACGGGATTAAGGAAATAAAAACATTTTTTGGATTTAAATATGGAGACAGGTCCTCTGAATATGTTCAAAAGGTTGGAGAAAATGTTCTTTTGAGACCCCTCAGAGAGTCAGATATACCAGATAATATTAAGCGACAAATAAATTTTTCAGAGCTTAAAAGTTTAGCTGAAAAATCCAAGGATGGAGATTGGAGAATTTCTGTAGGTAAAAAATTAGAAGAAATGCCAGATGTAAAAAAGGAAATAATACTTACGCAACTCAAACAAATATCTCCTAAAAATTGGAATAAAATTGTTGAGGCAGTTTCTTGGTTTAGAAGTAAATTCGATGAAATGCTTCCAGAACTTAATAAGGTCAGGGAAGACACCTACCCAACTCATCCGCTTTATCCAGAAAGTACAAAAACAATACCTCATCGAGATAATTATTTTCCACATTCTCTTGAAAGAGATGGGATTTTTGGATTAAAAAATTTATTTGATACCCCAGCAAACATTGATCCTTCATTGGCTGTTATGTCTGAATATACAAAACCTAAATCTAAATTTCTTGGGTTTGCCCAACAACGAACCGGAGATAAGACAGAGTACGATGCGGTTAAAGGTATGAAAAATTATATAAGAGATTTTTCTTTTGCTAAGCATATTGACCCACAAATTCAAAGGCTTCGAGGAATGGACGAAGAGACAAAGGAATTAATAAAAAATAGTGGTGGAGCTATACCTGAACGAATAGGGTTAGCTGAAGAATTGTCTAAAAAATTTGATCCTATCCAAAAAATTACAGCTACTAATGATCCTAAAAAAATTAAAGATATTTTAATGGAGCATGGAGCTAGTGATTCTCAATCAGATTGGATGAGTAAGGAATTGGCTAATATTGGTGATTATGAAAAAGTTAAAACATTTATAAAAGAGAAAACTGCTAAAAATAAAGAAGATATTTTTGGAAGAATGTCGCCATCAGCAGCCGCTGAAAAATCGGATAATAAATTAAACAATTTCTTAAAGTTTTTAGATAATTATGCTAGTGATTTAGCAGGAAAGACAAATCCCTTTGACCGACCAAATCAAGATGCTTATGCAAGAAAATCATTCAAATTATTAAGGAGTGGTCTTTCTAGAATAAAAGCAAACGCAGTACTTGGAAATGTTGGATCGGCTGTATCACAATTTTTTAGTTTGCCTCCAGGGATAGCTAGTGCTGGAACTGTAAATACCACAAAAGGAATTAAAGATAGTTTTGTGGGTATATTTAAAGATGATTTACCAATTAATAAATCAAACTTTTTAAAGGAAAGATATTTTGATGGTTTTAGCAAATTTGATGAGAGTTTTCTTGCTACTCCCAAAAAGTTTGCAGCTTGGATGATGACTTTTGGAGATGAGGTTAGTGCTAAAGTTATTTGGAATTCTCATTATAGAAAAGCATTAAATGAAAAAATTTCTGATCCAGTAAGCTATGCAGATGATTGGACTAGGAAAATGGTTGGCGGACGTGGCATTGGAGAAGTTCCTTTAATGCAAAAATCTTTAATGTATCAAGTCACAAATCCATTTCAACTTGAAGTTACTAATTATTGGTATGCTTTGCGTGATTTAGCAAAACATGATCCTAGCAAGTTTGTACTTGCAAAAAAACTTACCGAGGCTTTTATTGTTGGACATATTATGAATCGAATAGTTAAAGAGGTTAGAGGGTCAGACGTTATATTCGACCCAATACAAGCAATAATAGATGGCTACGAAGAATATGAAAAAGAAGATAATAAAAAAGTGGGCGCCCTAAAGACTGGGGGAAGGATAGCAGGAGAATTTTTTTCTAATGCGCCTGGACTTCCTGGATTACCTACAGGACAGACCTTGGCGAACATATACCCAAAATACGGAAAAGAAGTTTTTGGATACAAATTGCCAGCGAGAAACCAATTCTTCGGTGAGGGAGATCCAACGAGATTCGGTTCAGGTGGTGTTTCTGACGTTATAACAGGGGGTATTCAAGATCCTTTGTATAAAATAATTCCTCCATTCGGAGGATCTCAAATTAAAAAAACTACTGATGGTGTAAAAACGCTATTAAATGGATATGCGGAAAATGCAGCAGGAAAAGTTATGACTCCGGTAGAACGAAACGCAACTAATGTAATGCGTGGAGTTTTATTTGGAAAAAATGCTACTGGAGAAATGCAGGATTATTTTGACAACAAGCAAACTCCTCTTAGTGAAGAACAGACGGAAAAATTCAAAATTGGAGGCAATAAATATTTCGATGAAGTAATGCTTTCGCGCGCATCAGATAACACAAAAGAAAAACTTAAAAAAGCAGCAGAGTTAGGTACGACAATTGACGAACCGGGAGATATTGGAGATGGAATACATAGACTTGAAGATGGAAATTTTTATGTTCCAAATATGCTTGCTGACACAAAAACATTTAAAACAGAAAAACTCGCTCGGTATGCTATAGTTAAGGAAGATTTTATGAGCTCAGATGAGAAAATGCGTCAACACGATAATGAATTTTGGTATAAGAAGAATGGGGAATTTAAAGTGGAAACTCAGGACGAAAGAACCAAAAAAATAGCAGTCGCTAATGCAAATCTTGAAATGGATAGGGCATTTGCTAATGACGATATGGAAAACTGGGCAGTTGCAGCTGATAAAAAAATAGAGTCAATAAACAAATATATATCCACGCTGGATCCAATTATAGATCAAGATACTATCGATTCACTTACTTTAGAGAAAGAAAATTTGATGGATAAAGCTGAAAAATATATTGAACAAGGAGGATTTAAAAAAGGAAGCAAAGGCAAAAAGCTAGAAGAGAAATATCGCTATCCACTTCTTGATAAAGATTTTATGCAAATAGCCGGATTGCTTGGTGGCTCTAGTAAAAAGGTAAGAATATCAAGAAGACCGACTCAGGTGAGATTTAGGAGATTGCCCGGTGTTAGCAGAAGAAGAAAAAGATAATTAATTAAATTTTAGGGTCAAATCTATGGAAAAAAATATAGGAGAAATATTAAAAAAAATACACAGGAAATTTGCTAAGGATAAAGAATATCCCCAAACAAGTTCTGAAGACATGGCTGTTAGATTGGATTTTGTCGATGACGCTATTAGTGAATGGGAGGAGTGTGTATTTGAAGGGTATAACTGGTCCGAGTTAATCGTGCCACCTACAGATTTTGCTTTTGGAGGAACTGGGGAGGACATATTACCTGATAACTTTTTATCCTTTATGAGGAGATTTAGTCAAGAAGAGGATGGGCTTAAAAAAGCAGAACTGGCAATCGGTGGTGCAATATACGCAGAAGTCAGTGCAGCCGAAGGCGAGCAAGCTGCGCAAGAAGAATTATCTCCATATATATTTTGGACTATCGGAGGGAAAATCAAAACTCTCCCTGCAGTGAGCGGAACTGTCAAAATGCCTTATCTAAAAAAAGCTTTTAGATATGTTACCGGAGAAGAAACGAATGAGATAGAAATGGCCAATTCTAAATTTATTGAGGATTATGTCTTGGCTAAATTATATTTTGATAATGCGGATGATGATAACGGCCAGGCATATTTTGTTTCAGCAGACGATAAATTAAAAAAGATGAAGTACACATTATTAAGTTAAATAGATTATGAAAATAATTCCACGAAAAGGAAGAAAAGCAAAAACACCCTGGGTATTAATTATTGATACTTTTAAGGGTTTAGCATCCTTATTGGATGACATTATTCTTGGCGCAAAATTTGCCAAGGAGGCTTTGAATTTAATTCTTGTGCAAGATGGACGATGGAAAACAAGGTGGGGAAGTGATTATTATGGTAAAGCTTTACCCGGTGGAGCAAAAATAGTATCTTGTGGGATTTATGAGAAAAAAGATGTAGATAAAACCCAGGAGAAAGTAGCTATAGGAACAGATGGTAAGGCCTATAAATGCGTGGACCAGGGAGATTGGACGGAAATAACTGGAGCAACTTTTGACCTTACTGCTACAAAATATAATTTTTGTCAGTCGGTTAATCAACTATACATCTCCAATGGAAAAGATAGGTTAACTAGATATAATGGCACAGTTTTACTTCGCTATACGCAATTACCTGCTCCTACTGGTTTAGGGTTAGTCAGAAATGTTTTAACTGCAGGATCATACAATAATTATTATAAAGTAACCGCACTTAATGAAGTTGGAGAAACTGAGGGTAGCGTAGAAATAAACCTTACAACCAATAAAGCTAGAAACTCTTGGATTGTATCTTCTAATGAATATTTAACGCTCTCATGGACTGCTGTAGCTGGAGCTAGTCGCTATCAAATATATTACGCTGATGAGTCGGGTAAGGAATTATTATTAGCGGAAACTTCAACCACTGGAACCAGTTTTAAGGATGATGGCTCTTTTGTGCAAAATCCATTTTTTACTTGTCCGCAAGATGATACTACTGGAGCGCCTGCCTTTAAGATGATTGCCGATAGCGGATCGAGATTATGGGGAATTACTGATGAGTTAGTTTTTTGGAGTGGTACAGGAGATTTCCTAGGAATATTTTCTGAATTCTATGGTGGAGGTTATCAACCGCTAATTGGAGGAACTGGAGAGCAATTAGAATGGATTGGACATTTTCGAAGTGGTAAGGGAGATAGTGTGGCCACAGCCCTAACGAGAAATAAAGCCGGTATAGGATCTATTTGGCAGATACCACTAGAAATTACCACAATCGCCGACACGATGATTATAGTGCCTAATCCTACTAGATTGCCTGGACCAATAGGAACAGTGGCAATGCTTGGAGTAGTTGAGGCGAATGACTCTCTATACATCCCAAATAGTAGAGGAATTTTCTCTTTGAATAATAAAGAGAATGTTCAAAATATTTTATCCACTGGAGAATTATCGGGAAATATTCGCCCATCATTTAGAGGATTAAAAAACATAGCTGATATTGCTGGAATTTGGTATGACTCAAAAATTATATTTACAGCTTCAGAAAGTGGAAATGGAAATGACATAATGTTTGGTTTGGATAGCGAACAAAATGAATGGTTTTATAAATGGACTATCGGATTTAGATCCTTTCTTGAAGTTACAGAAAGTGGCGGAAAAACTAAACTTTTAGGAATTCCCAATGATGGAGATAGGCTTATTGAAATATCAAAAAATATTAAAGGGGATTTAGGTAAGCCATTTTTTCAATCTTGGTTATCAGGATTAATTCCAATTGATGAAAATGTATCGACTTTTGCCAATATTCAGGAGGCACTAGTTGAACTAGGAAGACCAACTGGAACTATATTTTTTGAAATTCTAGGACTTGGAAAAAAGGGACAGTTTTCATCCATTACCACCAAACAAATTACAGACAATTTGCAGGCAATAGAATTTTGGACCGGTGATTTAGGAGAAATAACCTTAAAAGATGAAGAAGATTCTCCAATAACTTACAGTCAAGCATCCGTACCAAAAATTAAGAAAGTTGGAAAAGATTTAAGAGCTATTCAATTTCATATCTATTCTTCATCAGCCAATACAGATTTTACTATTTTGAAAGTTCAGGCTGTGGGATTAATTAGAAAAATAAAAGCACCATCTAATTTTTATAAATAATAATTAAAATAAAAACCCTTTTGGGTAAAAATATATGACAGCATTAAACACAGATAAATTTAAAAAAGTAGCACCTAATACCGGGTGGCAACTTGGAGCTTCGGGAATTTCAGATGCTGCAGTAAACAATTTTGCGCTAGTTTCAGCTTCTGGGATTCCTACTGGCACAGGAGTAATTCTTACAGTGGATAGAGTTGATGCTAGCGGCGCAAAGACTGCCGATAAAATGGAGAGAGTTCTCGGAGTTATGGATGGCGATACTGTAAAAAATTGTATCCGAGGAGTCGGTGGAACTGCCCAGGCTCATTCCGGTGGAGCGGTTGTTGAAATATTAATTGATAATAAATTGTGGAATGATTTAATGGATGGAATTTTGGTTGAGCATGAACAACTCGGAACTCATAAAAAAGCAACTGGAGTAGAAGTTAACGCAGGGACAGAGGAAGGAAAATTATTAACCCCCAAATCAATATTCGATTCTTATTTATCAAACCAATATTTTGGCATGGCTCGCCAAGCATTAATAAATGGAAATTTTGATGTATGGCAGAGAGCGACCAGTTTTGTAGCTGGTGCTAATAATAATGATGTTTACACTGCTGATAGATGGAACTTAATTTCGGATGGAAATGATGCTGTTGATATTTCACAAGAAACGACAGAAGTGCCAGAAGGTTCATCCTCTTCAATGAAATTAGATGTAGAAACATCTAAAAGATTTGGAATTGTTCAATTTCTAGAATTTAAGGATGCTAAAAAGTTGAAGGGAAAAACAGTTTCACTTTCTTTTAAGGTTAAATCAGCCAATATTTCTGCAATAAGAGCTGCAGTTTTATCTTGGGCTGGAACTGCTGATACTTTAACTTCTGATATAGTTAGTGCTTGGGCTGATAATCCTACGTGGGCCGCTAATTGGACAGAAGAAAATGTGCCAGCTGATTTAGCGGTGACAAGCGAATGGACGACTGTAAAAATTGAAGGGATAGTTCTAGATAGTGCGACTATAAATAATCTTGCAATAGCTTTATGGTTACCCAATCAAGAAACTATTGGAGACATAATTTATATTTCTCAAATTCAATTAAATGTTGGGAGTATAGCTTTACCATTTCAACCAAAGAGTTATGAGGAAGAATTGAGAGCTTGCCAGAGATACTATGAATATGATTATGGAAATTCAGCTAGCGCATGGTCTGGAGCTACTCTCAGTGGAGCTACTTTTATATCATCAAGAGTAGGATTTATGGTCGCTAAAAGAATATCTCCAACTATGACCATAGCAAACGGCACTCAAATAAATTTTCCCGCAGCAGCCAGCACGGTTAATGCCAAATCAGTAAATGGATTTACGTTGCAGAGAGCGGCAAATGCCACAGCTGGCCTAGGCTATTTTATCGACACATGGAAAGCAGACGCTGAATTATAAAAATTAAAAACAAAAAAAATGAATCACACTTGCACACAAGAAAAAAATATATTGCATTTAGAATCAAAACTAAAAACCCAAAAACAACTTGGGGAAGAGACTTATAAAATGGTTACTGATGTGGCTAATAGTCTCGATGAACACCGCAATGCTCAACAAATTCATGAAAAGGAATTGGCTATATTTATGACCAATACTAATCAAGTAATGGATATTGTAAATAAACAGCTTTTACCGGCTTACAAAGAAGAAGAAAAAGCTGAAATAGCTAAGCAATGGATAAAGCAGCAGGCAGTGAGCGGAAAATTTTGGGTGAGTGTCTTGGTGAGTGTTATGGCATTTTTTGGAATTTTAGGGGTAATTATTAAGCAATCGTTAAAGTAATTATTAATCACTAAGTCTTATTAGTAAAAAACTTTTGGAAGACATACTGGCAATTATATTTATAATCTCAATGATGATAGCGACATTATCGTTCGCGCTTTTGTATTTAGTTAAGAAAGCTGATAACCCAAATAAATATCCAATAATCCAAAAACAATATAATTATTATAAAAAATAAATTTATGAAATATTTTCGTTATGGACATGTCGAGGGGATAAAAGTTAAATTAGGAGACATAGTTAAAAAAGGGCAAATGATTGCCAAAAATGGAACTGGTAATAGTCAGTGGTATGCGCATTGTCATGCTGATGGTTTGAAATATAAACCGGCTAAATGGACCGAGTATTGTATAGGCAAATCCAAGGAGTGGGTGAAGGATCATTATTTTGATATTAGCGAGCATGCAAAAACAATAATGCCGACTTTTCATCATCTAGGATTAGGTTGGTTAGAATATTGGGATTATGATACACAGTCAAAAAAAACAGTTGGAGCTAGAAAACCATGTTTTCATCCCGGGCTAGATCTTAATGGAGCAGGAAGTGGTAACGCTGATCTTAACGATCCAATTCATAGCGCCTGTGATGGGGTAGTAGTTTATATCTATAGTGGAACTGGAAGTAACGAAGGGTGGGGAGATTTAATCGTGATTGAAGAAAAAATAGTAGAGGTAAAACCAGCGCCCGAGGTAATTGAAAAAGTAGAAATTACGGAAAAACCTATAGAAAATAATCCTGTAATTATAGAAGAAGAAAAACCTCAAGAAATTGAAAAGGTCGATACCGAGGATGTAAAAAAGGATGAAGTCATCCCGGTAAATTTAAGGTTTATATTGGAAAAGATAATTGGTTTATTTAATAAATTTTTAAGATAAAAAATATGAAAAAATGGTATGAAAGTTGGACAGTTTGGTTCAATATCGCAATATTAGCGATAGCCACAATTAACGAATTGGCAAAGATTGTGCCGATATCAGCTGAGGTGATGGGAATGGTTGGGGTTATTGGCAATTTATTGTTAAGAATAAAGACTGAAACAGGGATTTATTTTAAGTAATAATTTAAAATGCATACGACAACTTGCAAAGAAAAGCAATAAGGTATATAATTAAACTGTTAAAAATAAAAGGAGACCTTTATTTAAAAACGAATCTCCATTTTATTTAGTTCTGACTACTTCTCAACTCGAGAGGTAGTTTTTGCTTTCTTTATTATTTTTCTGGTAAAGAAATTAACCAGCAGGTAAATAAATACCATATTTGTTTTTGTCTAAAACATATCTTCTATCGATAATGGCATAGTTTTAGATATCAGCCACTATATTTGCTACACAAGTGAGCAAACATAATGGCCCATATATATTATAGCATATAGTGGTTTTGTGACCGACATTTTTGTCCACAGTTTCCACGAAATAAACGAAACATTGACAAAAAAACAAATATCCGCTACTATCCAATGTTATTAGTTTTTAAAAAATTTCATCTTTTAACTTGTGTCTTTTTTAAAAAGACCTTCTCAGCAATGAGAGGCTTGGCGGACAAGTGCGATGTTTCACTTTTTGTGGTATAGTACAGTTACGATACGATAGTCATTTACTTGGTTATCATATTGTAACCCATAAAACCGCTCATCGAAACCTTGTGCCGCCAAGCCAAGGGACTAGGTGGGTGGTTTTATTTTATGTTGTTAAGCGATGCAATAAACAATTTTGGAAATTGGAAAAAAATGAGTTGTGAAACTAGCACGCTAAAAGGCTATACCTTAATTTTGAAACAATTTGCACTGTTTCAAAAAAACTGTGATTTAGAAAATGTTAAATTAGATAGTGTAATGGAATGGTTTAATTTGATGAAGGATTTAGATTGGGACCATAATTCTTTTATTACGAAAGCAATGGCCATAAGAAAGTTTTTTGAATTTTATAGTAAACAAGGATTTACCGTTATCGATCCATGGTTAATACCAATACCCAAAAAGAAATATAAAATGCAAAGAGTGGCCACTAGAGAGGAATATGAAAAAATAATAAATGCTATTCCTGAAAATAATGATCCTAGGCATATCAGAAACAGAGCGATTATTAATTTGTTGTGGGACACAGGAGCGCGAAACGGAGAAATATGTTCAATTAATGTTGACGATTTAGATTTAGTGGAAAGAAGGGCAGTTATCCAAACTGAAAAATCAAGGGGCGCGAGACCAGTCAGAGAAATATTTTGGACAAAGGAAACCAACGAAAATTTAAAGAAGTGGCTAGCTAAAAGAAAACACCTGGAGGATGTAATGATTTTTAAAGATTATGATGCATTGTTTATTGCTGTTTGTGGCGGTGGAGTTCACCATAACTCTGGAAAGAGATTGCAAAATAAGGGACTAGGGGAGATGCTGAGAAGATGTTGCAAGAGAGCAAAGATTGAAACGCTAAATGCTCATAGCTTCCGGCACCACATGGGCCACCAAATAGTTAAGAAAGGAGGATCTAATTCTGATGTATCAAATATATTAGGGCATTCATCACTTCAAAGTTCTTTTGTTTATACCCAAATGACCAATGTAGAATTGAAGAAAAGGTATGAATTATTTGTTAAATAGTAGAGTTTTGTTGACAAATGTCTTTTTATGCTGTATCTTTATCTATATGAAAAAAGCAACACCAGGAAGACCAATTGATATAAAATCAATTACTAAAGTGCAAGAATACCGAGGTAAGGGCTTAAATCAGTCAGAAATTGCACGAGTAATGAAAAAAACGAGACAACAAGTTAATCGTTGGTTTTTGTATTTAGATGAAAATAGGGTTGATTTTACTGATAAAAATAATAATGTTGACAAGATTTAAAAAGTTTGCTATAATGGATTTAGAACATTAAAAATAAAAACAAAATAACCTTTGCACTCATTTATCTATCTCGCAAATAGTTGCTGGATTGATTGAGGAGTGCAAAGTCTTAGATAAATTCAATCGTACGCTACAAATATTAAGCGCTAGGCCCTGTGGAAGCGGAAAGAAGTATAAGAAGTGTTGTGGGAAGTAAGGTAAATTGATAGATCGCTATATTGTTGAATGTGATTTAAAAAGCCTAGACTAAAATCTAGGTTTTTTTTAATGCTTCATTGTTAAAATGTTAATATGTTAAAA
>Ga0209319_1001338_pt1 | contig 20797 bp, 42 predicted proteins | sample RifGroE2_FD_184000 | JGI IMG/M metagenome (GOLD analysis project Ga0209319, IMG submission 184000) | Groundwater microbial communities from Rifle, Colorado - Groundwater E2 (SPAdes) (version 2) | ecosystem: Environmental > Aquatic > Deep subsurface > Groundwater | place: Rifle, Colorado, United...
CATACCATATACATTATATGATGTATCAAATTCTTCAATCTTTTTATATCCTCCAATATCAATGTTGCTATCATGGAAATTAGCTCTGGCTACTAGCATTTCATCTGATTCTTTGCTATCAGTTAATGCACTTTTGAACTCTGAAAGATTTTTCTTCATATCATTAATGTAACCACCCATTGAGCCGGATTGATCAATTGCAATAAAGATTAAATTAATGTTTTCACTATTTAGATCGTCCATAGAAGTATTTTCTTGCTCAATATCGTCTAGCCCCATTACGTCCATTACATCTGCCATTTTAATATTCCTCATTTCATAATTTTATTTTATCTTTAATCAAACTATTAAAGAACTAAATCTGTTGATTTAACAATATTGATGCCATATTTTTTCTGAAAATCATTAAGGGCAACGTTGGCAGCATCTTCAAATCCTGGTATCATTGAAGAACAATCATCTAGGAAATAAATTTTCTTAGTAAGTTCCTTATTATTGGCATGAAATTCTAACAACTGCCTAATAGATTCAAGTACACAGTGTGATTTTGCCTCTCCACCAATAATAATCTTATCAAATTTAGTCATCTTATTGAGAACATCAAGATTGATAAAACCTTTCTCATCAAACTCTGGAGCAAATATAGCATACATCTCACTGAATGGGTCTGTACCCTTAACGATCCTATTAACCATTGTTTTCTTTGCTACTGAATGGAAGTAAACTATGTTTGCAAATTGATTTTCTAAAGCACTCCCAGAAGTTCCTTGTAGACAGTGATAAGGCCAAATGAATAAGTCTTTCTTTGCTTTAGTTGCTAATCCTTCAACATAACGTCTGGAACGAATTGGATCTACTACTGGAAACCATTTTCCATCATCTAAATCTTTTAGAGTTATTGGTGTAAAAGGAGGAGCATTATTACCATCAGCATCAACCCACCAACAAGGATGAAAGATTTGAAATGGATTATGAGTGTCAATTGATACTGCAATTTGAGCAATTTTATCAACATTGTTGTAAATGAATTGTGTAAAATTTTCTACATCTTTATGACTTCCTGGTACTGCTAAAGCACCATTCTCCATGAAATCATTCTGAACATCAATTCCGATTACTAATACTTGTTCAACATTTTTAGAGGCAGGTTGAAGTTTTTCTTGATTTGCTTTTGCAAGAATTTCATTTAAACTTCTAGTGTTTTGTGCTACTCCAATTGCCTGTACATCTACAATTTCTTCATAACGTGTATTCATTTTTAATTTCCTTCTTTCATTATAATTTTATTTTTGTATTCATGTAAATGTTGAAGATAAAGTAAATAGTTATGTATGTACCTCTTTTGTCATGTATTGATTCACATCCTTTCAATAAAAACTTATGTAATATTTTAACTTAACCATGTGTTAAGTATACATTATTTCTTGATTGTTTGTCAAGTAAGTTTTGAATAATATTATTTAACTATATAATCAACACAGTTCATTAATTCCCATCTCAAAGGATAATAATATGGATGTAATTCTGGGCTATGGTATTTACACCACTCTTGCCAATTATTATCTACCATAAACTGTCTTAATTCTGTGGCAGAAATAAGAATATTAGAACGCGATACAACAATTTCAGTCATATCTTTAATATCTTCTGGATCAAACCACCCAGACCTACATTCATCATTTCCATAAATCATAGCATCTGGATATTTTTGAAGAATTTCGTAAGTGTTTTGTAAAACATATTTACCCCACTCTGGAGTAATATCATTTTCATTTGTTAAATCTGGTAAAGGTTTAATTATTACATTAGATTCAGGATATATTGCTCTAATCATTTCCATTCTTGTATACACATTAAATGGATTTCTCAATGTTCCATTTTCTTGAGCAGAACCTACAAGAATTAATAATCTATCACACATGGTTAAAGCTAAATCTGCAAGTGATTTATGACCTATATGAAATACATTGAACCGCCCTACTAGTAATCCTACATCATACTTTTTCATTTATTCTCTCCTCTCTAATATTTATTTCTTAATTTATAATACACAATTTAGCAAGATAAGTCAAGTTGTTTATTCAAAAACATTTATATCATACACATTATTAATCGCATCTCTGAAAAATTCAATATCCCCTAATCCAACAGGTTTAAAATTATGACAATCGGTTCCAACATTTAATCCATATCTTTTGACTTTACATAGTCCGTGAACATGACCAAATAAATTGAATTTACTCTTATCGCAATCCTCTGGCCTATGAGTACAATTATATCCTAAGAATGGCATTGCTTCTCCACAATTATAAAATACTTTATAAAAATTAAAATCTTGCTCAAGTTTTCTACATCCTGAATTAATTAAATCAATATTACTTTGGTTAAAATGTGGATAATAAAAAGACTTAATAAATTCATCAATAGAGATTCCTAAATCATCCATTTCATAATTACCACAAAGTAAAAATATCTTTCCATTTAATGATTTAGATACCTCATAATTACCAAAGTCTCCTAGATGATATACAGTATCCTCTGGATCAACAACGCTATTCCAATTATTAATCATTGTATTATCCATTTCTTCAACTGAATCAAATGGTCTACGACCAAATTTAAGAACTCTTTCACTTCCAAAATGGGTATCAGACGTAAAATAGCAATTCATTTTATTTCTCCTTTCTTTAGATTAAATTAGAATTTTATATTCCTAACCATTACTCTTTCTCTCCATAAAACATTTCTCTAAGCGTAATAATATCTTTCCTTAATGCCTCTCTAGTTTGTTGTCTTAACCACCCATAAAACTCATTTGCTAAAGGTGTAGTCAAGGAACTAGTATATTTAGTGTAACCATTTTTACAAACATCGTCTTTAACACTTCTCATATGCTTCCAAAAACCATAATATTGTAATTTAACTTTTGTCATAAATCCAACACTATCTTCTAAAACAAATCCTTCAATATATTGATTCTTATATTTGTAATCGTCTGCGGTTACTTCTTCATACCATTGATAAAATTCCCTCCAATTATCTAAAACTTTTGCTTTTAATTTTAATGGAATATTATATTTGTTAGAAAATAACTGTAATTCTTCATATGATTTTACCTTATGCTCATTAATATTATTTTCTACAATTTCCAATAATACTAAATGAGGAAAATTATATTTAATCATATGAGGATCATTAGTTGGATCTATAACTTCAAACACTAAAGTTGATTTTTGCTCTTTGAGATATTCTTTAATTTCAAATTGTTGTTTTTCGTCAAGAATATTATTAAATATATCCTTAAAATATCCTGCAAATTCACTATTAGGATTTGATTTTGAGCTAATTAATAATGTATCTCTAGAAGAATCATAACCTACTAACCCTAAGAATCCATTATATTTTACCCAAGCTGTCACAGGAAATTGGAACACATTTTTTAGATTGTCTAATTTAGTGTTCTCTCTTTGATTGACGTTAAAAAATTTTTCATAACTACGAGCTACCACTTCACCATTTCCAACATTAAAGAATAATCCTCTTGCTTTTATGGTTTGTTCATCCCATATATTTTTATAGAACGCATCCTTTGTAAAATTAAATGAAGATATATGACCAAATTTAGATTCTCTAACATATCTATTCGCTCTTAATTTCTCTATTAATTCCATATTAGAAACAACAAATTCTTCAGATTGAGCAGGTTTAATTTCTTCCTCAATTTCCCTAAAAACATTATTTTTTACCTCAATAGTGTTAAACGCTTCATTATCAAGTGTAACAACCCTGAGATTTCCTCCAAACTCTATTTTCCCTTCCAAGCAAAAACATCTTTCATTAATTTGGATTGGTGAATCTGCAACGTTACGATGCCCGTGTATCTGAAAGTAATTATCTGGTGTAGAGTTTAAAAATTGAGCATTAACCACTTCCATATCTTTATACTCTCCAACACCTTTAATCAACTGTTCTGTTGCTAAGAATTCAAATCTTTCAGGCATTGTACTGATTCCACCATGAGTCACAACAACCACTTTACCATTGTATGTATAATAAGCTAATTGTCTTAATTTCCTATAGAATATTCTCAATTTCTTTTTATCTACTTGATATTTATTAAGTTCTCTTTTAGTTACTTGCTCAAATTCTTTACTTTTACTAGGAATATCATTAGAGTAATTCCACAAATGAGATTCATGATTGCCTTGTAGAAATATTACATTTGGTTTATCCATAATTGTAAATAAGAAATTAAGCAATTCTGCATTTTCAATTCCTCTGTCAACATAATCTCCAACAAAGATATATAATTCATCTTCTTTTAATTCACCATGTAAATATTCTTGCAAAACTGTGTTACATCCATGTAAATCTCCAATATGATGAATCTTTTTATACTTAGAAAAATCTAAATGAGAATATGTAATTGTATCCCAAAATTCTTCTGGTTTAATAGCTTTAACTCCACTAGGAATCTTTTGAGATTCAAATCTTGCATACATATTATCAATCACAAAATCGGGGACAATTTTATAATCAGGTTTTCTATTTTGGTTTCTTTCTTTACAAACTTCAATAGGAATATCTGTCATATCAACACAGATAATTCTATATCTATAAGTTTCAGCCATACTTTTATATCTATTTAATTCAACTGTTTTAGAATTAGTTGCATCCACTACTACAAATTCTCCACGGATCATTCTTTGTTCTAGAATATCAAATAATAATTCCCATACCTTTTTATCATTCTTTTGACTAACCCCATATTTACCTTCTGAAGTCATGATAGGAGATTGTAAAAGTAGTCTAATATTATCTGCACTTAGGGAGTATTGTTCTAGATTATTGTTTTTGATGAAGGTTGATTTTCCTGATGCTGGAGCACCTCGAAACAATACTAATATTCTCAATTTATTTCCTCCTTTTAATTTCCCTAGAAACCCAACATTTCTAAGGATTATTTGGCCCAAGAATAACTTTCTAAAGGTATATATTCCTCAATATAGACAGTAACATAGTCTTCTTGCCTAAAAGGATGATAATCTATATGCACATGTTTTACAATATATATTTGAGTATTATTTGGAATTCTTAATGTCATACCAACAACAGGCATGGATATTCTTTCTACACTACCCAAATTAAAATGCGATATACTATGAGTGAAATTTATTTCTTTCCACATTTATTTCATCTCCTTCCTATCTAAAGATTTTACAAAACTATAACCCATATAGCAATACCAACCCATTGATAGGAAAATACACCCAATAACAAATTCCATAGGACTATGTAACGAGTAAGCACCTTGTAAAACAAGAGTCATTAATGCTAAATTAATTATTCCAACTATTAATGTAATAAATAATAAATTAAATTTATGTTCTTCTTCTTTCGTGCGTTTGTAATCTCTATACATAATTATTTTACTCCTTTATATTTGATTTGTCGTAGTAGTCACACCAAAAAATCCTAACATAATAGCAATCGCCATAAAATCTGTATAGCCAGAAATCAAACATTGTAAAATCCCAGTCAGAAACATTGCAATCATAACTGGCTTTAATATATTAAATTTTACTAATACTAAGCAAATCAATATGAAATATAATGCTAAAATATTTGCATTTATAAAACTCATAATTACTCCTTATTAAATTTATCAATTGTTTCTTGGCGAACTTTAAAATCCACAATTGGCGTTCTGTTTTTTGTTTTTTCTAAAAATTTCTTTGTTTCTTCATAAAAACTTTTCCATTCCCTCATTATTGAATATTGATCTGGAATATTGTTTTGATTTGTATATTTTGGGATACCTTTGCGAAAAATTTCATTAAATTTTAACATATAAATACTCCCTTCTAATAAGATAAAAACAATATTTCAAATGCCCATGAGCGTTTTAAATATTTCATCTTCTTGATCTTCCATACCAGTTTTGCCCCATACTTTTTTACCGCATTGTAATCTTTTAATTAATTCATCTCTGCGTCCAGTTAACAATATCTTATAAAGAAAAGCATTAATAACATCTTCTCCTACTGTTGTTCCATCTAAGAATAAATAATCTCCACCATCATAAATATAAAAAGGATCTCTTCCATAACTCATTTTTATTTTCCTCCTTAAATATCCCATAAGTTATTTGTTTTCTAGTATCTATTCATTCTCAGCAATCAATCTTAAATGACATATATCTAATACAAGACATGTTGCATATTTTCTAATGTGGTCAGGACTGATTAAATTATCTTCTTTAGTCATTATAACCACTCCAATTATTTTGTAAATAGGGAGACTGATAATCTCCCTATTCCACATTTATTAATCCGTAGACTATTCTAATTCACTGAGCATCTTAGTAAGTTCTTCTTTAGACATATTATTGTAACTTTCATCTTCCTTGTTTGCTAAAATTTCCATGATCTTTTGTTTCTTTTCCTTTTGCTCTTTCGCTTTAAGTCTTTGATTCTCTGCTTCTTTTTTAAGTTCAAAAATATACTTTACAATTTTAATTTTAATGTCCAGTTCTTCATCTTGCTTAGTTTTTATCTCTAATAAACTCTCTTCCTTTACTTGTTTTAGTTGAGAATTTAATGTCTTAAAAACTGAATCTAAGTCCCTAACATTAAGATCGAATAGATCCTCTACAGATATCAAACCTTTGAACTCGAAACGAAATTTCGATTTAACCGCTACCTCGAAAATATTTGCATTTGCCATTTTAATACACACTCCTTAATTTTTATTTATTTTAGTTTAGAATTTAATTTTTAATAGTCTTTCAGTTTGACCTTTAACCTTAACTAATAATTCATTTCTTTTAGTTGAACTAAATGCGACTCCACTGAGTTGATCATTAATATCCTTTACTGCCATTTTTGCACCTAATGCCTCGAATACTTTTTTATGCTCTAATAATTCCTGCTTTAAAAACTCATTATAGAATCCGTTAGGTTGCTCTGAATTAAAACAATTTTTAAGCATAAACATATAATGCCTATGACCAATCCCTTGTTGCTCATCCCAATAATTTGGTGAAAACATTACAATTGAAACTGGTACAAATTGATGAGTTTTAATTCTCCAAATTTCAATTGGTGTAGTATCATTTTCTATCATTTCTAATATTCTAAATTCACCGTTTTTAAGTTCTAATTTTGCTAAAGTAATCCATTCTTTATGTCCCAATGGTTCTTTTTTTTCAAATTTGTATACTTGCCCACCGAATGCTATTTCTGCCTTAAACCCTCCAGTAGTAGGTTGTCTTAAACTCCAATTGTGAATTTTAAAAGTATAAATACCTTCATTTAATTTATCAATTGATGGAAAAGTAATATTCTCAACTGGAATATATCCAACTGGTGCTACTGCTGTATAATCTACATCTTGAACACCTCCCGACTCATAATTATTTCTATGATTCCAACCTACCCTTTTGTCATTACCATAATTATCATGTATTTCTTTGCCATTTTTCATAGTTACTGATTGACTTGACCTTGGCATAAATACATGTAAATCCATTAACGAACCATTTCTCATACCATCATAATTCCAACTATGAGAAAATCTTAAAACTCCATCTGTTCTACCGCCCGCAGATTTAACTCTTTCTGTCAAATCAGAATCAGTGATATTACCTGAATATGACCAACTGAAATTATTATTCCATTTGAACATTGTTTTACTTTCCTTATTGTCAGGAGCAATCAAAGAAACCATATTACTAGCATGTTTATTCTCTAAAAATACTTCAAGTTCTTTTGCAGTTGGTAAGATATCTTTGATGAAATTATCTATTGAAACTTCTTCAACCTTAGAGAATTTCTTTGGACTTACAGGGATGCTACTAAACATTTCATCAAATACATCCAATCCACTGATTCTTTTTGCAGAATCTTTATTTGAGAATAGGATATTATTAATTGTAATATCGTTGAGCGTTGCAAATCTACGATTTAATGAATCCATATACCCAAGTTCTTGTAATGTTTTCTTGGCATTTTCTAACATTGCTTTGGTGAATATCGCCTTTGGCCTCATATAATTGCTAGGAGCCACAATAGCTTCATATTTCTTAACTGCTAAATCTAAATCCATACCTTCACTAATATTGATAAGTAATGTCCCAATTGAATGATTCTTAATTCTGCCAATTGAACCACCAACTTTTACAGATTGCTCCCAAGTGTAATTTTCTTTTTGTTCTGGTTTCAATTTATCATATGCTTTTTTGTATTTAAGAAACTCATTTAATACTGCTTTATGCTCTTCTCCCTTGTACAAGGAGTTCTGAGATATAAGTTCCAATACAGTAAGCAAACTTTCTTCAGTAATTTCTTTCAATGATCTTTTAAACACATTTCTTGTGTCCCTAAAACCACCCTTGATATCTCCTTCCGATTTATTTGACTTATCTACGAATTTATCAGGAAGTTCTAAGAAAAAATGCTCCCATTCAATTATTTTACCGTTTTCACAATTCTCATAATTTTTATTTGTCCCAATCTTTTTGTCTTTAGAAACATAAATATTTGAAACAAGTTGAGATTTAACAAATTTGGATAGTGCATCAATTACTGGTTGAAAGGTTGTATCTCCTGTTTCAAAGTCCCAAATAGTTGTGATTTTATTATTTACAAGGAAAACTACATTACCAATGTTTTTGATAAAATGTCTGCAACAACTACAATCATGTTCTCTTCTTTGTCTAAAGATTTCGTTTTTCCCATCTGGGTAACTATCCAAATATAAATTCCATAGAACATCTTTATCTAACTCAATTTCGAATAAATGAGTAGCATCCTTTGACATTTTCTTAAAATGTTCCTGCATTAATACTTTAAATTCTTTGAAATTCATCTTAATCAATCTCCTCTTAATTTTATTTTATAATTTAACATGGTTTAAAAGATAAGATTTTAGTTATGTATAATCGCCTCTGCCCATAACCAGTTTCACATCCTCTCAATGTTTAACTTATGTAATATTTTAACTCTTCATGTACATAGTATAACATTATTTATTGATTTGTGTCAAGCATTATTTTCCTAATCCGATAAAAAGATCATTTTAAGTTATTTTGTGATTTTAAAAACCCTACTCTCATGCGGTTTACAGGGTTTGTGGTTTTTAACAGTTTACAGATTTATTTATAATTACAATGATTATTTTTATTAAACTCATTGATACTACGATTATAATCTTGAATAAATTCATAGTCAAATACAGTTCCTATTTCATTTTTAAATGAATTATATTGACCAAATTTATCTGAAAAATCTAATTTAACTACTTTACCATTATTATTCTTCAGAATACACAGAACAAAGTATTTTTTCTTCAAGACGTTGGTTAAATATAATCATTATTCATATTTATTCTCCTTTATTAATTATATTTTTCTTCAAGATAATCAAAAACTTTCTTCAAATACAAATATTCCTCTACCAATTCCATTCCCTTAATCGCTTCTAAATGTTTTCTTCCAAATTCATTTCCTTCAATAGCACAACTGGCTAAAGCACTTTCATATTTCGCTACTTGTTGCATTACCCAAAGAAAACTTCCTTCTTTAACTTCTGTCATTTTATTTCTCCTTTCCCATCTACAAATCTTTCCTTTAATCCAATTAACCACCCAGGTAATCCTACAAAACATCCAACAGCAAATACTAATGGTCTATTATAAATAAACATATCTACCACAGCAGAAGGAAATTTATCATAAAGTTTTTGCATCTCTTCTTCATTTTTTATTAATTTTTGTACTTTATAATCTGTTAGTAATCCACCTAATAGCATGTATATAGATAATCCTGCTGACCAGTTCATTTCCATAATTTATTTCTCCTTTTTAATTTTTTATCTTACTAAATACTTGAATTACAGATTCTTCCAAAAGTCTTTCAATCATTTCTGATCTATCAATCTTTAAGGTTTTAGACATTTCTTCAATCTTATTCAACAAACCTTGTTTTAGATTAATCTTGATAGATTTTTTCTTCTGTGTTTCAGGATTCATTAATTGTTTTGCAATATTCTCAAATACAGGAGAAAAAATCTTTCTCACTTTTGCCTTATAAAGTCGTCTAGTTCCTTCCATTTTAATAATTTCTTCTTCAATAGTATAATCACCATTTTTATATGGTTTTAAATTCTTATTGTACTCAAATTTATTCATTGCTTGCACTAATATGTAATCTTTCTTCTGTCTAATCTCTGGATTATATTTTTCTAATTCATCTTTGCTTAATGTATAGTTATTAACCTCACTACTTGATCTATCACACTCAGGAAATACTAGATTAATACTCATCATATCTCAACCCCTTCTATTATTAATTTACTTCAGCAAACTCATTTATGTAATGATCAACCAATATCCCATCGTACATAATGGTATAAACCTTACCTGTTTTAAACTCGAATTCAACATAGCAATTGGTACAATAATAATTTGTTAAAGAAACTTTATTTGTCTCTTTGCTACCACAGGCCGGACAATTATATCTTTCAACTAACTTATTATTGATTTTATATTCTCCTTCTGGAATTATTTTATAAATTGTTGAGAATTTAAGTTTGTGGCGTTTGTCAATCATATTAATTACCTCCAATATTTATTCATTGAATTAAGTATATATGTAATTGTTAATAAAGTCAAATATAATTTATCCAACAACTTTTAACTTCTCAACCAATAAACCTAAAATCTTTTCTGTAAATTCCTTATCATCTTCATAATCCATACGCTCCGTATCAACAATTAATACTAAATCTTCTTCTAATACTCCTTCTAAAATATCCCTACCTTCACCATCATTACCACTGCGTTTAACAATATCAAGTTGACCAAATCCAATGTCAGCACTCCAATAGATTCGCATTCCACCTTTATTACCAGTGTGAGCAGACCAGAAGTTTACATTATTTATTTGTAGATTAATGTTATTTACATCATGTTTTCTTGTCATAATTGTTTAATCTCCTTTTATAAAAATTATTTCTCCATAAATCTTCGTTTAATTGAATCTGCTACATCATAAAAACCAAATTTATTAGCAATTACATGTAGATCATACATTTGCTCAACCAATGAATCTTGCCTTTGTGGACATTGTTTTACTTTTTTAAGTTGTTCTTCCCACATCGAAATTGATTCATTCTTAATACAATGAGAACAATCTTCAGCATGATCCCATCCACAAGTCATAGTTTGTAATTTTGAATTATAGTTTTGATGATAACATTTTGTAATATTTTTACATAGTAATTCCATTTATATTCCTCCGATTAAAGTGAGTGTTTTAAAGTATTAATTATAATCCTTACAATATCCTTCTTCTTCAACTTCTTCTTGCTGTAAAGTGCAAAACAATTGATCAAACACACATCCATCATGCATTTGATTTTCAGGTATAGACATTGAATGACCACACGTTAAACAATTCATTCCTTTACGTTCCTCATAATCTATTCCACTTTTTAACCCTTCAATATATCCGTCAATCAAACTATTAAATTGCTCTAACCAGTACCCATTTTGCAGACCACTTTCTAGTTCCGAATATAATTTTTTGATTTTGTTTAGTTTATCTAAATCAGATTTATAAGTTTCTAAATTTTTAACGAACATTTTACACTCTCCTAATTTCCCGTGAATTCAAAGACTTATGCTATCTAATATATAAGTTTCGCCTATATCAATAAAATTAACATTGTATCTTACTAAATTATAATTTGGTTTAGTTGGCCTGTATTGAATATTCTTTCTACCAATAACCTGCGATACATTTTTAATTACGATTTCTGCTTGTTCCTTAGAATTGCAAGCATATACAGTTTTATTTACTTTCTCTCCACATTTATCTAACAGGTCGTGTATTACCACATAACACATAAGTATTAACCCCCTTTCAATTCTTAGATCTAATTACTCTTCAATTTTGTCTAAACTATATGATAAAAATGCTTTTTTAGAGATAATAGTATCTTTTTGTTTTATCCATTCTTCAGCTTCTATTTGAGAATCAAATGATTCTTGCCTAATAAAAGATAATGGAATTACAAATATACGATACTTATCATTTGCACTGTCTTTTACAATTTGATAGTATTGCAAGAACTTATTTGTGTCCTTGTTAAATATCGCAAATGTATGACTATTATCCACATTATCAAAATATTCCTTCTTAAAATCACTATATGATTTCATAATAAAACCTCCTAATAATAGTTAAAGTTCCTCGGATTGCCGGATTTACTTACCACCATGCTCCCAAATATCTTCTTCCCCATTCTCATGAACCGTAACGCTTGATTCACACATAATACATTCATAATTATGGACTTCACTATATCCAATACCTTCGCTTGAATCAAATTCCATAGTTTCTCCACAATATTTACAAATCATAATAAACAACTCCTTTACAAATCAAAATATTCATCCATTAATTCTCTGATTCTATCCTTTATAATTTCTGCTTCTGAATTTTTATTATCAATCATATATTCAATATCAATCAATTTGTTTCTAATGATTTTAATATCCTCTTCATCATATTTATATTCGATAATCATTGTCTTTTTCATCTTAATTCCTCCTTTTTAAATCACATCAAACCACACTTTCAATTGAGGTTATCATTAATATATTGCTAATAAATTTACAAAACCTTCACATTCTCTTCCTGTTTTTTTACAAAATTCATACCAATCACTAGGAGAAATTTTTGAAATCCATGCCATTTTCTTTTCAATACCAACCTTTTCATTTTCCATTACATAAACATCTGTTAATTTATACACAGACCTTCCAGTGTTTTTTAACCATTGTAGATATTCATTTTTATCTTGCTCTGTTAAATCTTTCAATTGTTTTCACTTCCTCCTATCCAACTTTTAACCACTCAGGCCACTCACAATTATTATACTTTAAAATATCAAACTTTTCACCCTTGTAATAACTTCTATATGCTCTCACAGCATCTTCATTCCTGTATTCTAAGGGCATTGCTTGAGCAAATGGAGTTAACCCCTTATCAATTAAATCTGGAGCATCTAAGGCCAATATAACGTCTCCTGACTTATGATCTTTGTTACCATACCTATTCTTGTATTCATCATACAAAGCTAATCCTAAATCTCTTAACCATAACCAATTAGATAAACTTTCTCTTGCCCATACAGTACATGGATGGGTTTTGTGTGCAAGCTTATATGGGGATTTGTGAGATTCATTAGTGTAATAATAAGCACCACACAACATTTGTGCGCTTTCAATCAGCATTTTGTTCACATGAATATTGGCATGATATTCAGCACATTTTTTGATGTCTAAGTCTAGAACAAATATGTTCATATGTAGTACCTCCTATAACTTTAATATAAATATTGTAACATACAATAAGGGATATTACAATATTTATATTTGCATTTATGAGTATAGAACAATTCTCTTCTAAATTATTCTAGCAATCTTTCTCATATTTTGAGGTGTCATATCTATATTCCAAGAACCTACCTTATCTAAATGTGGTGTATCATGGTAACTAGCAAAACTACATTTATTAATAGAATAATTGTAGTATGGCACATTCAAATGTTCGTTCACAGATTCATCTACAATCAATGGCAACTCCAATTCTACACATGATTTTCTAATTCTTTCATTAAGTTCGTCAAATGAGTCGAGTCCAAAAATGAATCCACTATAATCATTTTCAATTTGATTAGGTTTTATTAAAGCAAATAATTTTTCTACAATTTCGTAATTCTGTGGTTGTTCGGTTTCAATCTTTAAATCATCTATGGTTACATATTTGCTGTCGTGTGTAATTTTAGGAAGGTAAGAAGAAATATTATCAATGAAAACTACTTCAATTGCATTAATTAATTTCTTTTCATCTTCAGTATAATCAATACTTTCTCTTAATTCATTATAATTCTCAAATTCAAAAAGTCTTGCTGAATGTCGTTGAGAACTTCTTTCGCCAGTAATCCATAAAACTTGTTGACCTTCCTTAAACTGACCTAATTTTTTGAGAAAGGTAATTTTAGCTACACAATTGGCTAATCCATCATCATGTGTTCTAACATCGTGGTCTTTGAATAGATTTAAAATTGTCTCTACATCACTATTGTTTTTAGCAATATCTTTTGCACTAGTAAATATAAAACTTTCTTGATAACCCATAATTAATTCCTTCTTTCATAATTTTTACATGCCTTCTAATTCCCAGAAAAGAATAATTTCCTCGGCTACTCTACAATTGTAACAATGTGTATTTTATCTTCTTGATAATGAGCTTTTTCAATATCGCTAAATTCATCACTTAAGTTCCACCCATTATTTACACTGTAAAATATTACTCTGTACATTTTAATCCTCCTCACTATTCCCAAGCATTTTCATTTCTTTCTGTAATCCCTCTAGTCCTGCCGACATAAGTTTGTTCATTACAAATCCCTCTACTTCACCTTTTGCTTCCATTACGCAGAGTAGGAATCCAACGCCCATTTCCGTTTTCACGTTAACTGCTTATACGGTGGGTTTTCAGAAACCCCTCACCGAACCGTGCTTGCATCTCTCGATGCACACGGCTCTCCATCGAATTAATCTAACTTCCCAGCATGTAGTTTATCGTGACAAGTTTCACACATAGCAAGCTTTTTGCGTTTTCGTGCAATCATGTTAATTTCCCATCGCTTTTTACCCTTTAAGTCCTTTAACTTCCGAACATGATGTACCTCAATTGGAACATCTTCGATTCCACACCAATCGCATTTTATAGCGAGTAGTGCATCTTCATAGGAATTTCTTCCTGTATAGATTGAGGTGTTCGGTAAGGGGTCAACCAGACTATTGGTTTTTGAAGCGACTATCTTCATTTTATAAGACCGTTCATTTAAAAACATGATTTTTTCGCCTTGCTTAGTGTTATATCTGATACCAAATCTTTTATTGATATGATACTTGTCAACAATCTTTTTTACGGATGTTTTAAACTTACAAGCCAAAGTTTTATATAAGCTATATTCCATAATATGGTGGAAGTTTCCAAGTTCATTGCTTACGTTGTTTGCAAGTTGATAGTAGTTATACAAACCTCGTATTTCTGCATTGAATGACATTAACACTTCTAGTGGCACGAAAGGAACTAAATATCCCCGATGCATGCTTCTATATGTGCCGTCATCTCGGATTACCATAGCTCGTAAATTAAGGAGTTTGTTTTTAATTGCATCTTTTGGCACAAGTAGTTTTACTTTACCTGATGCAGAACGCTTCTTAACTCCATTAATATTACCTATAATTCTTACATCATCACTTTGGTTTATAACAATTTCATAACCTAGAAATTTTGCTCGTTTTTTTGCATTTGTAATTAAGGTTTTTTGGTCAGAAAGTTCGAGTTTTAGTTTGTCTTCAAGAAACAGCTTTATTTGTTGTTTAATGTTTTCCGCATCGTTCTTTGACCCTATAATTCCTACAAGAAAATCATCTGCATATCTAACATATACGATTCTCTTAAATTTAGTATCTAGGGGGTCAACGGACGGAAAAGTTCTTCTTTCTCGAACTAATTGTTTGATTTTATGGATACGTGAATGACGCTTTGTTTCATCAATGGTATTTTTGAGTATCTTTGAATGGTAACAAACTAGCGAGTTAAGGGATGAGTATTTCGCGAGTATTTTTCTTTGCTTACCCTTATTAAACTCACTTTTAAATTCATCCATGTAATCATCCAACTCGTTGAGATATACATTAGCTAGAATTGGACTAATTACTCCACCTTGTGGAGTTCCACTATATGTTTTGTGAAACATCCAGTTTTCCACATATCCTGCTTTAAGGAATTTCCAGATAAGACGAATAAAACGCTCATCTTGAATCTTTTTTCGCAGAATGGAAATTAGTATTTGGTGGTCAATATTATCAAAGAAACCTTTAATGTCACCTTCCACAAACCATCCAACCGACCAAAAGTTTTGACTAATATTTTCCAGTGCAGTATGACAACTTTTATTGGGTCTGAATCCATGAGAAGTTTCATGAAATACTGGTTCGTATATGGATTCTAAAATCATACGAGCTACTTCTTGAACCAGTTTATCATCAAAAGAAGGAATACCTAACGGTCGTTTACCATTGCCACTTTTCTTGTCAATGTATTCCCTTCTCGATGGACTTGGACTATAGGACTCATCTTTTAGCTGACATATAAGATTGTCAATACGTTTAAGACTCATTCCATCTGTTGTGTTGCCATCAGTACCAGCAGTCATACTACCTTCGTTACGAGCAATTTTGCTATAGGCACGAATAAAGAACTTAGGATTGTAAAAATTACGGTACAAATCTTTAAACTTGTATTTTTTGTCCGTTCCTTTGGAAGTTAGAATACTCAACACCTCTTCTGGAATTCTCATAGTGCATCAGCACCTTTCCTTATTAGTGTGAGTGCATACGACTGTCTTCCTTCGCCATGTAACAGGCTTTCCCTTGGGGTGCTACGCCCTTTCAGCATGTGAATGCCTACTGTCTCAGACTACTACGAAGACTCCGTTACCATATTGGTATCAACAGCCACATTGCTTGATTCTCATCTTGCAATCATCCCATCTAGCGTAATTAATTACGCAAACCAACTTAGGCAATCTCCAGTTAGAATTACTGACTAGCATGATATAGTATCGGAAGTGCCTTTCATCATTTACTCCTTATGGGAGTTGTGCGACAGTGAACCATTATAAAACAACAAGACTGTATTTGTTTTATCATTATCGCTTCACGATTTTAGCCATCTTACGTGAAGGTCATGGAGGTGACCACTCTGATTAGCATTTAAGCAGTATAGCTTTCTTCCTTGTCTACATCGTTATCGTCTCGCCCATTCAGTCGTACTCATCATTTTGACATGATTCCTTGGATAGCTCCAGTAACTTGTGGGCTTTATAGGCATGCTACACTCCCCGATTAGTTTCCCTCTCGGATAAGCCTATTGACTTTAGGCTATTTATGGTCTAAGCCTTCGTTTGCTACGCGACGTTCAGTAAGTCCCTATCTGGACGCAAGGTCTTATCCATTTGTTCATTAAAACTACTTTGAATAAAAGGAACGTTACTTTCAATTTCTTGTCTTAACATTTTAATCCCTTTAAGAATGGTTTCTTTATCTGCTTTTGTTGGTGGTTTTTTCTCACTTAATAACGCTTCGGCTTGTTCGGTTAATACCCTAAGTGATTTACCGATTTTAAGCATTTCCTTTTCAAACTCTTTCTCAAATTCTTGTCTTTTATCAAATTGCGGGCAATCTTCAATCATTCTACCATCTAATCGTCTAAGTGTGACAGGTACTCCATCTCCAACATTCATTGACGTAATTGCTTCTGCAAATTGTGAGTAAGACATTTCAACTTCAATATATGGTTTTGTATTAGCGTGAAACCAATCTCTATTTAACATTCGATCAATTTTAGCAGGAGCAATTTTTAATTTAATAGTATGACTATGTTGAATAGAACTTCCAAATAGATTTTGACTAAAACTACATGAACTCCTTGTGATACCTAGCATTGCAAAACTTTCATGTTCAATAGTTGTACGATCATCCATTTTCATTTCCTCCTCAATTAAAACTTAATTTTTCTCGGAAATAAATTCTCTAATTCTTTCTTCAATCCAAATATCTCTATTTACTTTTTTAAAATCTTTATCTAATATATTTCCGTCTGCCAACATTTCAGTCGTACTAAACATTACCCAAAAATCTTTAAACAATAATTCATCTTTTTCAATTAAGAATACGATTTCAGAACTAGCACTATCTGCATCAAAAATATATCTTGTTAAAATATCATATACTATTGTAAAATTGTTTTTCATAAATTAACCTCCTTCACTTCCCGTAAAATTCACGTTTTCTGGGATATGTTATTTCCTATTCTCCTTTATTTCTTTAATAATTTGATCAACATCTCTAGGTATTCCAATTTTTACTTGATAAAAATAAAATCCAAACATCCAAAGCAGGGGTAAAGCTATAAAACCAATAAATAGTATTTTAGACCACATTATAATACCTCCTAGCAAATACGTCTTTCTTAGGATTATTCTTCAGATTCGAATATTTCAATCCTAATATCGTCTTTACACTCTCTGTCAAACAACATTTCTCTATCATCTGTATTTGCATCAAGTTCAGCCATTTGCTCAATTGTAAATCCCTCTGGATAATATTCTGGAACAGGTATGTATTCAATAACTGTGGTTCTAATTAATCTGATTTTCTTCACAATTACCTACCTCCTAAAATTTTTAATAATAATCCCCTAAGTTCATTTACTTGGGGAATGAGCGTCTTCATCCTAACCCAGTTGCAAAATTAGGATGTTTGCCATTACACTTCAACTATCTTATATTAGTCAGATATAAGATTAGCTCATCTTTAGCATCTCAGCACAGATGATTTGGGCAAATTAAAGTTAGATTTAACTACAAAAATCCATCAATACATCTTCAGTATCTACTTCTACAATATCTGAAATTTTATCCCATGTAATCAAATAATCTTCTCCATCTAGATAAAATCCTTCTGTAATCATGCTTGTTATTTTACCAGATTTCATATAAGCATTATTATTCATAAACTTAATGCTTGCTCCAATAAAAATGATAAACGAATTATTTTCTTCAGTAATGGTTATTAGTTTACAATCTCTAATAGTTATTGCACTCATTTTTAATTTACCTCCTTTAATTCAATTAACAAACATCAACATATTCGAAGCACAATCTTAAAACAGCATCATAACTTTCTTGTTGTACAGCTTTATCAGAAAACTCTACTGCTTTGTCTCTTAATCCTGCATTTCTCAGTGTTTTTGATACAGTGCCAATTATATTAAATACATTTCCATTGATGCCAGTGAGTTGGCATTCAGGTTTAAAATTTTCTGTCATTAATAATTCCACCTCTCAAAATTTCTTCTTACCCTATTCTACCATACCATTAATTCATAAGTCAACCACTTTAATAAATTTTATTTTTACATTTAATATTCTTAGTTTTCTTACCTAAAAGTGTAATCTCATATCCATTGTCATTACAATATTTTTCTACCTCTGGATAAGTAATAAATTCTTTCACTGATTCCTTTGTCTCAAGATTCTGCACTACCCATAACCATTGACCAGATTCATTTGTGAGAATAACTTTTACATGCATAAAATAATTTCCTCCTTTAAACTCTAATCATTTTCCTTAATTATATAACCATTAATTTCACAATACTCCATAGCCAATTCATTCGTCTCAAAAGCATTTAACCACATATCTGTTCCTGCAAATTGTACTGCCCATTGCCATTGCCCTGTTTCATTTGTGTGAATAATTTCTACTTGCATATCATTAACAACCTTTCTATTTCATAATTTCTAAAATAATATTACTAATAATCTCAGTTTTGTTCTCATTTCCTCTAAAACAAATACCTAAACCTCTTGCAATTTTGATGACTTCTTTGATTTTTAGTGGTTTTAAGATTTGTTTTACTTCTTTGGGATTGTTTGATATTTTAATAGTATTGATAATATCTTGCATGATTTTCACCTCTTGCTTTATTATACATGCAATTGTTTGGTTTTTCTAGTATTAAATTCCAATATTAGCAAACGAAATGCGTTTTTATGGGGTTACTTATTATCCTTGATTAATTCTTTTCTAAGCCACTCCTCGTATTCCTCACCGTCAATAAAATGAGGAGGGAGTTTACAATCTGTTTCTTCTACCTCTTTTAATAATTCTTCAAGATTTAATAATGCCATTTATTTCTCTCCCTTCAATTATCTAATTTATCGTAATAAATGATATTAAGAAGTATTTATCAATAAACCATGACAGACTTACTAGTATGCCTCCAGCTATCATTCCATATAAAAATGAATTTACATCAAATTTCATTAACTATTCCTCTCTTCTTCAATATAATCTGCAAGAGTCTTTGGTTGATTAGATAAAAGTTTTCTCAACTCTTCTGTTGGATCTTCAACAATATCTTCAGTTTTAATATTAAACTCATAAATTCCTAATTCTCCCGATTTTACCATTAAATCAAATGCTTCAAGAGTTTTCCTTTTACCTTCTGAATAGTAACATTTTTCAACTATCTTATCTTGATCTAACTTAAATCCACCCATATAACATTTATTCCCTAAGTAATGTGTACAATACTTACAATCTTTTGTCATTGGCAAGGTTATTTTTGATTGATTTTGCATAATATACGCTAAACCAAGATTCTCCAAATGAGTTAATCTTTTATTCATAATTAAATTACCTCCCTCAATTTCATATAAGTACTTTCGAATGCTCTACATTGGTCGTAAATCTTCGATAATCCATTCATGATTACATTTATTACAATAACAAGCAATAAGTTTAGTGTCACAATTGTCATCTACTAACTTATAGATACTAACATAACTATTAGAACATTTAGGACAAGTAGTTTGTACTTTTTCTAATCCTAATACTTCACATAATTCATTTATTTTCTTTATCATTTTATCAACTCCATTTCATTCGAAACTTTTGTTTTAAATCATATTAAACAATTTATTCGTAAGTTTTTCTCTTGCTTTTGTATATTTAACGACTCTATCATAATCATTCTGAGTTGGGTTATTAATTCTATTTAAATCCATATTGTCCTCTAAATCTGCTAATTTTACTTTTATTGCTTTATAATTTTTGCTAATTCGTTCAATATATTCATCGTAAC
>Ga0209319_1001339_pt1 | contig 20795 bp, 16 predicted proteins | sample RifGroE2_FD_184000 | JGI IMG/M metagenome (GOLD analysis project Ga0209319, IMG submission 184000) | Groundwater microbial communities from Rifle, Colorado - Groundwater E2 (SPAdes) (version 2) | ecosystem: Environmental > Aquatic > Deep subsurface > Groundwater | place: Rifle, Colorado, United...
GGACGTTTTTTCCATTGCAACACAACGACGACGGAGAGGATGAATAATAAAAGCAACCACAGCATTTTCCCTGTTTCTCGTTTTGTACTAGGCTTGGGAATCAGACTGTATTCAACTCTTACCTCCCGGGCGTTTATTTCACTGCCCTGCGACCAGGCAACAATTACTGCATCGGGGAATGCATTGACAAGAGCGGCTTTGACTTGCTCTGCCCTTTTCAGACCAAGCTCATCATTACCTTTTCCAGTCACATCTGCTCCACCGACAACAGCAATCTTATATTGCTGACCACCATCGCTCTTCTTCATCACTTCTACAAGTTCAGCGATCTGCTTCTTGGGTTCACCCTTCAAGGCAAACTCGTTAGGCTGATAGCCGTTGATGGTTGTAAGTTCAGCCGAAGCCAAACTTGCGTTCATAAAAAACACTGCGATTACCATTACCAAGATTGTTCTCATCTCAGTCTCCTCTGCCTATCCAGGCGGTTGGCTCCATCCGGAGCGTTGTTGTTTCCCCTCGTCCGAGGGTGTAAATATTTTTGTTTTACATTTTTATTATATTATTTGATTGTCAAAGGCCCTTCCATTAAGCTTCCTGCTAATTTCACATTATTGATATGTGAAATTAATAAGAGCTCAATTTAGTAAACGATATTTTTCATATCACCATTTTGCAGTATCTCTTCGTAAGCCAAATTTTGTTCCATCTTAGAACCTAATGGCTCACAAGATGGCTCTAAAAACGTTTTTTCTTCTTTCTCGTTATTTTCAATAACATTGTTTACTAAAATTGAATCAAAATTAAAATTTTCCTCAATAACTTTTTTTTCCTTACGCGGTAAACTAAAAAAGTTTTTATTTTCTTTTTCATTTTTAACAAATTTTAAATTTTCTACCAACCCCACTGAATTTTCTTTCATGGATAATTTTAAGTATTCATACGACAAGCCAAATATAAATCCCAACACAATCGCCAGGGCAAAATTTAAAGGGATGTTGGGCTTAATGGGCCAATTAGAAAGTGTAGGCTGATCAATAACCTTAAGATCAATCTTATCCCCCATACTCAAATATTCAGCGCTTTTAACCTTTAAAGTATAATTTATTGCTAAAGAGATTTGTTCGGCCTGGGTTTTATCGGGATGATAAACATTGATTTCAATAATACCTGCGTCGCTCAAAGCAATTGGTTCTACCGTCTTCTGCCATTTTTCCATCTGTTTTTTTATATCACTGGAAAAATATTTTTGATCAATGTTATAACCGGAACTCAATACTTCATTAAAAAAAGAATTTGAGGCTACGACATTGGATAAAACGCTGCTGATGTAATCGTTGGATTTAGCAACGGCATATGGGTCATTCCCGGAGTTGGCGTTTTGCACAATCAGAAGCCTAGACTTAGAGCCAAACTTTAATGGCTGAACTACGATTACTCCGATTACCAGCAACACAAAAATTAACATACTTAACAAAATGGCTTTCTTCCCGCTTTTGAATAAGTTATAAACTTGATTTAATTCCATAAAAGTTGACTTGCAACCCCTTCAGGCTGATTGCATTATTTATTCAATTTAATAAAGAACATTACCACTTTTTTAAAAAAAAGTCAAGGGTTTTTTAATCAATTATTGGCTATTGAAGGAATTTGGGTAATTTATAATAGATTAAACTGTAATAATAGCGAATAAATTAACTGATACTATAATATTATTAAAATATTAATTGTTAATGAAGGAATAAAAAAAATATCTAATACTAACATTAGACATTGAACTTTTATTACTTTTTTGCTATTAATTACTCAACTCATCTATAACCACAATCTTCTTTTTCTCTAAAATTTCATATAAAAAAACATCGGTGACGTTTCGACGATAGACAAATTCGGCTGTCTCTAGGTGGGTAAAATTAATCTCCTTGCCCAATTCAACTTCCAATTCTTTCAACAGTTTCACCAGCTTGGGCTTGTTCAAGTGTCCGACGATAAGCAGATCAATCGGCGATAAAGTTTCATTGACAAATATACCGGTTAAAATCAAAAGCTTGATTTTCCCTATTTCAACCAATTTATCAATAAAATCTCGTTCATACAGCATTTGCGCCTTAAGCAACAAAGCCTTTAGCTCATCAAACAGGATAAACCCGGCATTAACCTGATAAAATCTTTTTTCTTGCTTAATCTCAGTTCTTGGCTTTGCTAATATATCGGAGATTTCATTCAGCTCGGCCGGATTACCAGAATAAACTAAACCGAACTTTTCAAGATTATCTAACTCCTTCTTAACTACCGAAGGCAAAAGCTTTAAGCTCTTTGTAATCTCACTAAATAAAAACTTTTCCTCTGGATGAAGAAGAAACAATTTTAACATTTTTACCCGAGTTTTAGAACCAAACAGCCTTTCGAACATAATAATCAATTAACAATTATTAATTACGAATTTTCAATTAAATACTAAATTAAAAGCACTTTAGCACTACAACACTTTATCACTATAACATTATAACAATGTAGTCACTTCCCTTGCCCTATATTTAAATTTTATAGTATAATATAGTTACAGTCAATTTAATTTTTGGCTTTATTTATGGTTGTAGAAAATAGTGATACATTCGCATTACCCTATTCATTTGGGGGCTCGCGAAACAAAACATGCATTATAAAATAGCACAATTAATTCTTACTCCGGGAGCTAAAAACAACACCACTTGCGAAGTATTTATTGCCCAGCCTGACTCAACCAAGGAAAGGCTTGCCGGCAAACTATTTGTTTTAGCAGAAATTGACGGAAGAAATGTCAGCAATCTTAAATTTATCAATTTTATCATTGACGATCTCAACCGAAATTTCTACCAGAACGAAAAAATTATCTTGAGAGAAAAAGTCAGTAGCATCAAGATTGAAACCATTTTTGAATCAGCCCTGGCAAAAACTAACAAGAACATCGGCGAGCTTTTACAAGACGCAAAATTCAATGTCAGCCTCAGTGACATTAATATGACCATTGGAGTGGTTTTTGAAAATGAATTGCATTTTTCAGTAATCGGAAAAAATAAAGCGCAGTTGATCTATAAAAACAAAAACGAGAATGAGGCCAATAAATATAAGATAACAGAAACTACCGATCGCCAAGAAGATGATCAAAAGATTCTTAATCCGAATAAGCTATTCACCAATATCGTAAACGGCTCGCTTCCCCCGGACGGCTATCTTTTATTTACGAATGAAACTTTGCCCGAATATCTATCTAATAAACAGATTCTGGACATAGTCACCACCCTGCCTCCGACCGGCGCTCTAGAACAAATCAAAATTCTTCTCTCTCAAGTAAATGCCTATGTTTCTTTCTTGGCTATATTAATAAAAAATACGACTGGGCAGCCTTTATTAGAATCCAGACAAACCAATCTAAGAACTTCAACCGCTCAAACTTCTATCTCAAACCTAAAAACCACTGAGGATCAGACCGAAAGACTATTAACCCCTTCGGGAATTATTGATATAAAAAAATGGCTTGGCAGCTTCAACCAACTTTTTGATTCTTTTTCTTTCAACAAGGGCGGCTTTAGCAGTAAAGAAAAAATCCTATTGGCGGACAAGCTCTCCTTTAAAAAAAGATCAGGCTTTAAATTTTTGAAGAATGCTGGGCAAAATATTAAATTGGGCCTTCTTTACATTATCCATTTACTGATTCATTTGCCTCAGCTTATTAAAAAGGACCTGTTCGCAAAAAATCTAAGTCAATACAAGAATAAGGTCGCCGATAATTCGATCAAGCCTTTTCTTTGGTTTAAAGGATTGGGTAAAAATCAAAAGATAATAATAACTGTTGCGCTTGTTTCAATAATATTATTTTTACAGAATTCCATATCAATAAATTTCAAGAATAAGAATGAAGAAAAACGAAAGAATGACCTAGAAATTATCAAACTGATCGAACAAAAAGAAAACCAAGTTGATTCAAGCCTTTTATATAATAATGAAGAAGGGGCCGCTGCCCTGCTTTCTGAAATAAGCAGCTTGATTTCTCAATTACCCAAGAAAATAACAGACGCGCAAGCCTTGGCTTTGATTGAAAAATTCAATCAATTGAACATTAAAATCCGTCATGAAATAAAGGTTGAGCCGGAGGAATTGGCAGACTACACCAAGCTTAAAGACACCGCACAACCTGCCAGTCTTGCCGTGTTAAACGGAAAAATTTATGCTGCCGATGCAATCAACAAGAATATCTACGCCTTTGACCTGGGCGATAAATCAGCGACCACGATTAATGATTTCAATGTTGAAATTAAATCTTTTGATTTTCCAACAATAAGCAATGACAATATTTATTTTTATAATCAGGATAGCATTATCCAGCTGGACACAAAAATTTCAACATCCGCTGCCTTAACCCTGAACTCCCTTGGAGACAAAGAGGGTGTCGCTGACCAAAACGTCTACAATAATAAATTATATGTATTAAATAGCAAGCACAGACAGATATATAATTATGATAAATCATTGTCAGGCTTTAAAACCGGCTCAGCTTGGCTTAAAGACACTAACGAGCTGGAATCTGCTGTCGATTTTGCTGTCGATGGCAGCATCTATGTCTTGAATTCTGGTGGAGAAATTAAAAGGTTTTTAAAAGGCAAGAAAGAGGAATTGAAATTAAACAATGTACAACCGTCACTGTCTGGATCAACCAAAATCTCTACTACGGAAAAAAATCTTTATATACTGGACCCGAAAAATAAAAGAGTAGTGGCTTATGAAAAAACAGGCAAATTGCTTGCTCAATATCAATCCGACAAATTCACAAATCTCAAGGATTTTGCCATCGATGAATCTGGGAAAAAAATCTTTATTCTAAACGGACAAAATTTGCTCCAAATTAATTTATAGCAATCTCCTTCTCTTCCTTTTTTACACTATAATTTTCCGAATAAAAAAAATCCCGAGTAAATCGGGATTTTTTTATTATTTGTTTTGAAGTATTATTTCAAAGTTACTTTTGCGCCAGCTTCTTCAAGCTTTGCTTTGATGCTTTCAGCTTCTTCTTTCTTAACACCTTCTTTGATAACTTTAGGAGCAGCGTCTACTAAATCTTTAGCATCTTTCAAGCCTAGTTCAGTAATTTCCCTTACTACTTTGATCACATTGATCTTGCTTGCGCCTGCGTCAGTCAATTCAATATCAAAGCTGGATTTTTCTTCAGCAGCGGCAGTATCGCCACCTGCAGCCGGAGCAGCCATCATCATGGCAGGGGCAGCAGCGGATACGCCAAATTTCTTTTCTAAGATTTTAACCAATTCGGCTAAATCTAATACGGACATTTTTTCAATCTCGCTAACTAGAGATTGGAATTTTTCAGGAACTTCTACAGCTTCCTCGCTTTTGATTTCTTCAGTCATAATTTTAGTTTAAAATTAATTATTTTTTAAATTATTTTTTCTCTTCAATCGCTTTTAGAACATGGACCAAATTACGTAAGTTTCCAGCCAGGGCGTTAACGAAGCCAGAGACCGGAGCATTGATTGAACCGACTAATTTGGCATACAACTCTTGTTTGCTTGGCAGGTTAGCCAATTCCATTGCCTTGTCAGCTGTGATGAACTTATTATCCAAAACGCCGCCGGCAAAATCAATCTTACCTTCAAAACCTTTCTTAAACTTTGCTAAAACTTTGGCAGGGATTACTTCATCTTCAAAACTGAAAATGGCGGCAATCTGTCCTTCTAATTTTTTAGAATCAAAATTTTCAACTTTCCCCCCAAGAGCCAAGTCAATCAAGGTTTTCTTTGCAACCACAAATTCACTTTTTTCAGCCCTCAGCTGCTTTCGCAGAACTTCATTATCTTTAACACCTAAGCCACTAATTTTAGCGAAAATGATTGATTTTGCTTCGCCAACTTTAGTGCCTAAGTCTTTAAGAATGTGCGCTTTTTGCGCTCTAGATTTAGGCATAATTTTATAATTAAACTGCTTAAAAACACAAAATCTATGGCATTACCATAGAAATAAAAAACTAAGAAATGATTCTTTTGTTTTTACCTCGGCAGGGCTTACTTGGTGCCTGCTATCTATGGTAAGTTGATATTATCTTAATAATAGCACAAATATTTTCTTTGTCAATAATATTCTAATATTTCAGCCTTGATTCGCTATAATTGAATACTGGTCCGGCCAAGAAGATCTTTTTGTCTTTTTTCTGGTAAACCACCAATAACAATTTTATTCCCTCTATGCTTTCGTTTATACTCTGCCCGCGGTTATTGATTTTTACTTCGACGTTCTTACTCCCTGTCTTTTCCACAGTAAATTTTTTAATCATAGAGGCAAGAAACTGCTGTTCTGGCAGATCGAATTCTTCGCCATTCAACTCTTTTTTTACCAGCATAATGATTTTGTCCAATTCTTCTGAAAACTCACCCAATTTTTTTGCTGAGTAATCAGTCTGACTAATTACTCTAAGTGAATACAACATCTTTGACAACATCTTAGAATTAGCAGATAGCTCATTGATTAAGTTCAGGTTTGGCTCAATCAAAATTTCAGCGCTATCTGTCGTGCCAAAGCTGTCAACTTTCTGCGCAGCATTAACCATTTTATCTGATGGTAAGCGTAAATTAACCCATGTCCCCAGGGAAGTATTCAACTGTTTCTCCTTCCAAGCAGGAGTCAATGAATTGATCGGTCCGGCATAGGCGCTGTTTTTCTCTAACAATGTTTTTTGGACATCAAGAATAGTCCAATATATATTGTTGTGCCAAGCAAATACATCAAAATTTTTAAGCTGATTATTGATTTTTTCCATTTGTTGATTGTAATTCTTGTAAGCTGTATTTTCTAAAAAATATTTGTTATCACTGACCGGATTGATCAAGTTGATGATATCTAAACCTATGCCATTGCAGCGCTCAGGAGCATTCAGTCCATTGATCGTGCAACGAGTGTTATTAAGCTTGGAATCCATCAATGCAGTAACGTTTTTCGTATAGGAAGACACTTTGGGTTTTGTCAATTCTTCAAAAATATAATTGTCGGGCCAGTAAGATTCTTGTAATAGCCTCATTCCAACCATCGGCAAGATCTTACTATCCTGACGGTTGTAGCCACCCTCTAGCTCAGAAAACCTAAGCTTGCTTAAAGTATTTTGTACCTTCAGTCCGGTAGGGACAGATTTGTCTACTTCTGAGGAAAAAATTTCTTCAACCTTAAAATCTTTGCCGAATTGATTTTCCAGTGCCTCATTATACTGGAGGTAAGTCAGATCTTTCCTTAGCCCGGAGAAATATGATACTACTTTATAAATCCTTGCCCAACGATTTTTAAGCTCTTGATTTTCTGAAAAATCCTTAGCGATATAGCTAGCAGCTATCTGGTTTATGACCCAATCATTTTTATCCAATAAGCAGTCCTCACATTTTAAATCTTTGAAATATAATGGGAAAACTGCCTTTTTCCAATTTATCGCTAATGAAAAATTACTCAATTTCGCATTATTCTTTACATCGGCAGGAATAGTAAAGCTGGAGTAATCCCTCGGGTAAAGCATGACCGGTGATTTTTCCACCTTGTTAGCATCCATAATTAATTTAAGCTCCTTGGTCACGTCCTCTTTTAAGTACTCAGGCAATTCAAAATTATATTCCTGCACTTCTTTGCTGTTAAATTTGTTTTCATCAACCAACTGTATTTCATTATTTATCTGATTAATTTTTGGTTTTAGTAGCTCTAAGGAAACCGCAAAATAAGCAGCCTCCAATCTTTGACCCTCTAAAACAGGATTATTCGCATCACCGATTACCAGCTTATTTTTTTTATATCTGTTGCTGGCAATCTCAAAAAAAGCCTTGTCTATCTTCCATAACTCACGATAAAAGGCATTTTTCTTGATTTCATCAAACATTTCCTTGTTTAAATTTTGATAATAGTATAAAAGGAAGTCACTAGTTAATAATTGAGGGATTTCTTTTTTATCCAAGGCGGCGTACATACTATAAAAATTATCTGCCTCAGCCGAAAAAGGATTTTCAAGAATAGCAAAACCGTTCTTGTCTAAATCGGATAATTTCGAATCTATACTAATCTTCCTTGATACGTCATAATAGTTTGAAACGTTGGTTTTTGAATGGATTGGCAACTTCAACGGATTGACTTTGGCCGTGAACACATCGCTTATTTTTTCGTAAAACCCGGCGAAAGAAAGAGTCTCTGCTTTTACATTATTAAAGTCATCATCTTCAATATTTTGCTGACCTGTGATGTCACTTTGCGGCAGACTACTGGTAGCCACCTGGATTATTTCTTCGGGAGGAGCTGGCAAATCTTTTTTACTGTATTTTTGAATCAAAAAAACAACATCCAATACGATAAAAAATGCTAATACTAAACTTGCAACAATTATTTTTTTCTTATTGCGAGCAAAAAAAGAAATGTCATTTTGATTATTTACATTTTCATTATTTTGCATCATATTTTGAATTTAGAAAAACAATTTAATTTAAATATCTTTGCTTATTTAATTTATGCTCTTCGAAGTCTTTTGAGAAAATAGTCTTATCACTATCTTTTGGCGTAAGAAAAAAATTATAATCAGTTTCGGTGGGATAGATAGCCGCCAGTATCGCGTTCATGCCAGGATTCCCTATGGGTCCAGGCGGAAGCCCTCGATATTTATAGCTGTTATAAAGCGAATCGTTTTTTAATTCTTCCAGGCTATGCGCTGGCGTTTTGTCATTCAGTACGTAGCTTAATGTGGCATCAGACTGCAATACTTGGCCGATCTTTATCCGATGCCAAAAAATTCCAGCAACAATTTTCATATCTTCCGGTGTTTTAACTTCTTTTTCCACGATTGAAGCCATAGTGATAATATCGAAAATTGATTTCCCTTGACCGGCCACTTCCCTCCTTAAATCATCAGAAAATTTAGCCTCTAAATTTTTTAGCATTTTTTCAACCACATCGCTTGGCTTTGTATTTTTATAAACTTGATAAGTATCTGGAAACAAATACCCTTCCAGACTACTATCCTGAGGCTTGTCCGCAAGGATGTCGTATTTACTTGCGTATTCTTGATTCACTGGCGTATTTGTAAAAAGATTACCAGTTTCAATATAAAAATCTTTTTTTGTAAACAATCCTTGCGCTTCGAGATTTTTTGCTATTTCTTCAATGTCCTCCCCTTCTTTGATTTTTATTTTAGTAGTACTTGCTTTTGCATTTCCAAACTTATCCACAATTTGACTGATTGTTTCACCAGAATTTAATAGATATTCCCCTGCCTGAAGTTTGGCCTGCTTATCATTCCACCAAACAAAAAGTTCAAAAAATTTTTTAGATTTAATTAATTTTTTTTCAAATAAATTTTGACTGATAATTTTAACGGACTCTCCTTTCTCTACCACAAAATTTATTTCTTGAACTTTGCTGTCTCGCCTTATGCTTGTTTGATAATAAAAGATGCCAGCAAAAAATAAGCAAATAAATATCAATGATGCTGAAAAAATAATAATTTTTTTATGAATTAAAAGCATATTACAAATATTTTTCCTGCCCTTCATCTTTGATCTTGTCGATCAGCTTGGTAATCTTTACCACTTCATCTTTCGGCACGATGATCAAGGCATCCGGAGTATTTACCACAACCATTCCAGACAAACCGATGGTCGTTATTAGTTTCCCTTCTTCAAGATTGTAAATAAGGCTATCCTTCGTATCAAGCGTGACGTTCAAGCCCTGGGTAACATTACTTTCTCTGCTTGTCTGCAAAGCCTCTTTCAATGCATATAAAGTCCCGGGATCGCTCCAGCCCATGTTGGTTTGCAAGACTATAGCATCAGATAAGTCCACCTTCTCAATGATCGCCTCATCAAAGTGAAGCTTTTCTGCATTCGCATAATTGCTGCCTGTAACATCGCTATAAATCTGGGGAGCTAATTTTTGGTACTGCGCGATTAAGAAATCTATCGAAGTTATAAAATACCCTGGATTCCAAAAATAATTACCCTCCCGGAACATTCGGTCGCAATCCTCGGTAGCAGGTCGATATTTCCAGCCGGCAAAACTTTGATAGTCTACCCCGTTCAATTCCCCTGCTTTTTCCCCCACCTTTATCCAACCCAAATTATTATTTGCAAATCTTGGACGTTCGGCTAAAAAAACAAATCGGTCAGAATTCTTCTTGATCAATTCTTCGGCAATTTGTAGCGCCTGAGTAAATTCATCTACTCGCTCCATCAGATGATCCGCCCATAACAAAGCGACAGCATCATCAAAGCCGCGTTTTTTCAACTCTACCATCGATAAGCAGACTGCTGGTCCAAGATTTCGACGTTCCGGCTCCACGATAATGTTTTCAGTCGGCAAATCAGTGATCTGCTCTTGGATCGTTTTGGCATACTTAGGCAAAGTTTGAATAAAAATATTTTCGATGCCAAAAACAGGGGCAATCCGATCTACTGCCAATTGGATAGTTGATTTGCCAGAAAATATTTGATCAAATTGTTTCGGCGAATTTTCTCTAGACAATGGCCAAAGACGAGTGCCTTTACCACCCGCAAAAATTACTAATTTCATATTTATTTTTATAGTTAGATCGATCAGGGTTGAAGAAGTGACGTTAGTTATTCTTTTTTACTAAAGGCACGAATATGAAGCCAGAATATATTTTCTTGCTGAATTGATCCTCTGCAGTTTTTTCTATAACTAGCAGATCTTGGATCATTCCGACATCACCTACCGGCAAGACCAATCTTCCTCCGATCCTTAATTGTTTGAGCAGAGCTTGGGGTATTTCGCTAGCTGCCGCTGCTACTATAATCTTATCAAATGGAGCTAAATCAGGCAAACCCTGCCAACCATCCTGGCAAAAAACTTTGACCGTGCCCTTGCTGATAAAGTTATATTTAAGAACGTTATTTACTGCAAATGAAGCTAGCTCTTGTTTGATCTCTATGCCATATACCTTGCCAGAAGCTACTATTTGAGCCAAAAGCGCCAATGTCCAACCTGAACCGCTGCCCACATCCATTATTACATCACCTGCCAGTGGCTGTAATAACTCTAGCATAAAAGCCACTGTCGATGGTTGGGAAATTGTCTGTCCAAAGCCGATTGAAATCGGCATATCCAGCTCCGCTTGTCCGCTTAATCCACGTGGTAAAAAATCACACCGCTTGATTTTTTTAAAAGCAGTGATAATTTCCGGAGTTTGCAAAATATTATTTTGTACCAATCTATCTGTCAGTGACATCTTCTTACTATTTATTCAATATTGTTTTATTGCTATAATTGAATTAATCTTTCAACTATCGCTTAAAAAAATTAAAATGTCATTAAATCAATAATCATATGTACCAAATTATTTTTCTACCTCTTGTGGCGGCCTTAATCACCCAACTGATAAAAATTTTTCTCGATTCGAACAAGCTCAAATGGAATTTGAAGAATTTAGTCGCCTACTCCGGCATGCCCTCCGGTCATTCTGCAATCGTCGTCTCCTTGGCAACGATCATCGGCTTGACTGAAGGCTGGGAATCATCGCTTTTTGCCCTTGCTTTTGTTTTTGCAATAATCGTCATCCGTGATGCCTTGGGCATTAGAAAATATTTAGGCGAACATGGAAGAATCTTGAACAAGCTGGTCAAGGATCTTAAAGACGATGAGATGTTGGATTCCAAATATCCCCATTTATTAGAAAAAATCGCTTGATCGGCTTAATAGTAAGTATTGTCGGATATATAGTTTTAAAATAATTTCAATAAAAAATACTGCTCAGTAAGTTGAGCAGTATTTTTTTATTGCCTGTCTACTATCTTAAAAATGGATACCTTTTAACCAGTGCGGTGTTTGACCACCAATTACCCAAACCGAAATAATTGCCAGAATTTGAAACCATAACTCCGATCAATACAATAGAATTAATGATATGATCATCTAAAAAGGGATTGTTTTCCGGAAGTAAAACTGCCGTATACATCAACAACAGCATGACAATGCCTGATACGCTTGCGATTCTGACTCCTATCCCGAGAATCAAAGCCAAACCGATCAACAAAAGGCCGATCATAAACAGCCAATCTACTAGCGGGTTTCCGGCCAAGCCCTGGTAGAATTCTGCGAAAGGACCCTTGGTGGCAAATTTTAAAAAGCCAAGCGTTGGAGAACCGCCGTTGAGCCAGGCTTTCGCCTCAGTAGTTGCGAAACCTAAACCGAATAGCTTGTCGAAAAACGCCCAAGCGAAGGTCCAGCCCAATAAAAGTCTGAGAATCGGCCAGGTAAACCTGTTGTTTATATTTTCCATATTTTTTATTTATTTAATTAAATTTTCTTATGCTTGGCAGTTGTCACACCAATGAGTGCCCCGCCCGCCAATTTTATTTTTTTTAATTGCCTCTCCGCATCTTAAACATTTTTTACCAGCACGTCCATAAACCTTCAAATGCTCAGAAAAATTTCCTTTCAATCCTTTCGCATCCAAATAATCATTAAAAGAAGTGCCTCGGTATTTGATTGCCAGCTTTAAGACTTTTATGATTGATTTGTGTAACATTCCAATTTCTTTATCGGGCAAAGTACCGACCGTTCGAGCTGGCTTAATTCTTGCCAAAAACAATGATTCATCCGCGTAAATATTACCCACCCCAACCAGATACTTCTGATCCATTATCGCTTGTTTAATGGTTGTCTTTTTCCTTTTTTCTAAAAAATTTTTAAAATATTTGAATGTGAATTCTTTGGATAACGGCTCAACCCCATAGAGGTCGCTGAAAGCGAGATATTCAACTTCATCCATTAATCTTGCCCAGCCGAACCTTCTCACATCATTAAAATATAAAACGGATCCGTCATCAAAATCAATCATGGCTCGAGTAAATTTGTTGGGTAGAATATTCCCTTGACCCACGATCGGATGACCCCCGGTCAAAATTTCACAGCCCTTTTTTGAACAACTTTTATAGACCAACTGACCGGTCATTTTTAAATGAAAGACTAAGTACCGCCCGTCTATCTCAAATACTATATTTTTCGCTCGACGGAATACCTTGATTATTTTTTTTCCAATAATTCTTTTTCTAAATTCTTTTTCTAAATAATTTAAGAATGGACGTTGTCGAATTGTGTTTTCGTTAACAACCTTAAAGCTTGTGATCTTTGATTTTTCTAAAATCTTTAAGTCATTAACGATAGTCTCTACTTCTGGCAATTCTGGCATACTATTGGATTAATTTCCCCTGACCCAGGGGGTTAAAACCATTTTTTACCTCTTCCCCGTCACTGTAACCGTCACCGTCTGTATCCGGATTATTAGGATAGGTCTTGTATGTTGCTATTTCATCCGAATCCGACAGACCGTCTTTATCGGTGTCTATAATGGCTTCTTCTTTTATTTTTTCAGTCAAAGTGCTAACTGGGTTAATATTGTCATTTTTGGGCAAGATATTCTTCAGGCAATATGCTTTTATTTTTTCGTCAACTAAGCTTTGGCATAAATTCCTGTCATACTTTTCGTAGATTTCTTGATAATAAAACATCTGATTACATGTTGCAATTGAATAGTCGTCAATTAAAGTCAAGCATTTATCTTTATTATCATAAAACGAATAAACTTCTAGCAAACAATTGAAATACTTATCCCCTTCCAACGTCTTGCATCGAAACAATTCGTTATTTGAATTCCTTTTTAAAAACTGATTTAGGCACTTGAATTCATTTTCTTCATCGGTCAACAGAAGGTGGCAATAGTCACTATTATTTTTAATGAAAGCGACTGAAATTACACAATCATCAGTATCCCTTCTTTCTTTGCAAGCAGTTAAATCTGATTTTTTTGAAATGTTATAATATTCAATCAATTTATAATTAGAAAATTTTGTAAATTCTTTCTTTAGTATCTTAAGTTCTTCTGAACTATAAATAATCTTTTCTTGATTTTTTTTATACAAATAAAAACCCAAAAAAATTACCAAAAAAATAAAAATTGATATTGTTAAAATAATTAATAATCTTTTTTTATTTATCATAATATTACCTCCAACATCGGTATCTTGCTGTTGAATGATTAGTGGAAATATACCAATTAAGAGGATTTTCATCGCTTCTGCTCAACCGGCATGCTTTACTTGGAACAACGCGTGTCGAAATTGTACCACATGCGCCAGTACCTCTCCAATTTACGTTATAATTTTCTACCACTGTCCAATCTGACAGTGTGGGTGCTACTCCTCCCCCACAACAACCACATCCGTCCTGATAACATGAAATCAATTGGCAACAAGCAGCACCAGTTTCATATTTATTTGTCGTACTGCATGCCGTTGATGTTCCATCAACAATAGAAGAAATCGGTGCACTACAAATATCTTCCCAGCCCGAGCAATCAGGCTTGCAGTTTTTCCTTCCAGGAATATTATTGCAATAAGATGGGACACCGGCAGCCGCAATTTGTGCAGGTGTTAACATACAAGGCAATGGATTCCCGTCACAAACATCAGTACCATTAACAACCCCATCGCCACACACTGGACTGATTTCTACTTTCAAAGCATAATTCTTTGCTAGACTCTCGAGCCCAAACTCATCAACCGCCTTAATGGAAATATTGAAAGATCCTTCCACTGTGGGAGCACCGGAAAGCACTAAGGCTCCATTAGTCGTACTGTAATTAATACCACTAGGCAGTCGCTGAACAATAAAGCTATTTATGCTGTTACCATCAGGATCAACAGCTGTAATCGTGCAAGAAAATGGTTGGTTTAATCCAGTTTCGTCTACGCATGAAATTGTGTCGACATTCGGCGCTGAATTCATTACCTTGATAAAAAAACTTGCATCACTAAAAATTCCATATTTATCGGTTGCTCTTAAAACATAATTAAACACCGTTTCTGCCATGTTGAATGCATTGGTTATTCCCAGAATACCGGACAAGGAAAAATTCAAAACATTATCATTAGTAACCGATACCGGGGAAAGTCCTAATATCAACTGAGGGGTCAAAGAAGTCGTTAAAGGGAATAAAGAAATAAAATCAGTGGCTTCAGCTACATCAACATTTATTGCCTTAGTGCTGCTGGCGATAAGAACTGGATTGTCTATTATATTTATGGATGGGGGATAATTACTACCTATGCTAATCGGACACTCTTTTTGTGTAGAAGTTTTACCATCTGAAACTGAAATATCTATCTTATAAACTCCTGTATCCCCTGCCGTATCAGAAACAAACTTTCTTTGGGATGCATTGGGGGTTGTTTTCATTGCTGGAGCAGATGACCAATTAGTCCATTGGCTCGCACTTGTATCAAGTGTCCAAGTCAAAGCATCCCCATCTTTGTCGACTGCCTCCACGAAGCCGCTGAATTCTACATGTGGTCGACCGATAAGAGACCCACATTTTATTACTGGCGGATTATTAGCCACACTATTATTAAAACAACCCAAGGATGCGATATTGGCATAACTAGATTCTAATAGTGCGCAAAAATTTACTTCACTTCCTGATTTGTTAGTGGTATACAAATAGGCACGGCTTTGATTTGGCAAGACCTTGGCGGCGATATTTGTAGCAAATTTTTTCGTTTGCGGATTCCAACAGGTTTTGGCGTCAAAACCTGGGCAATTACCCAGCTGGTTTATCGGATCAACCGGCAAGCTGATGCCAAGGTCTCGCGACAGAGTATCTCCCCAGCTTGGCCAAACCGAAAGACTGATATTTGACAAGTAGCTTCCTGCGGTCAACTTGGGATAATAGCCCTTAGCTTTCTTGTAATTATTCAGTGAAGTTCCAACATCTGCGATGTCTGATAATCTTTTTACATCCCTAACTAATTTTGCCTTGTTGCTTAGACAATATTCACCCCCAGAACAATCTTTGTCGTTAACGCAAGAAATAGTCGAAGAAATGTTACAGCTACTCGTTTCCTGAATATTGGTGTTAAATTTCCAATTCTTTAAAATCTGACCGAAAATATCCACCGTATTTGGCTGGGCTTCCTGATTATATGAGATTATATAGATGTTGGTATAAAAATTATTATTGGCAATGTTGGCGGCATTAATGTACACTGTCCTCCCGTCACGGACCGCTTCATAGCCGTCGACGTATAACGCCTGAGGTGAGCCTTGAATTTTAATATTTTCTCGATACCAACGGGCAGGAGAATAATGATTAGGGTTCTGCTCGATTCTTATGGCGATAGCGTCGGGGGATTCTATTGCATAAACATTGCCTTGGGAAAATATAAAAAACATACCAATAACTATCGACAACAATACTAGGCTTAAATTAAATTTATAGGATATATTTTTATTCATAAATTAATTATATTTAGTAATCTAGCCCAAAAACTATTATAATTTTCCAGGCCCAGTCGGACTAAAACCATTTTTCACCTCTTCACCGTCTTTATAGCCATCTCCATCAGTATCTGGATTTTTGGGGTCAGTTCCATATTTTTTTTCTTCCTTGCTGTTCAGTCCATCATTATCAGCATCAATTAAATCTAACTCGCCGCTAACTAGCTCGTCTGAACTGGAAACAGGGGTAACGACCTCACCACCTAAATAAGCTACAGAGAACCCGGAACCTAAACTTTTGCCATCAACTGGAACAAGTTGCACCATTTGTTCACTGTTAACAACTTTATATATCTTTTTATTCTCATCAATGAGCTGAAATTCGCTTTCTCTCACTTTAAGTGATTCGGTAGTTGTTGACGTCTCTTCTGTTTTAAAAGTCTCTAGGTCGTTTGTATTAGATGATTGCTCAACGTTAAATGCCTGATTATTACTATCAGTTCTGGTCTTTGAAAAAACTGCAATAAAAATAATAATTAATAAAGAAACTAAACTTACAATTAATATTTTTTTGTTTGCTTGGTTGTCCATATTTAATAAAACATTACATTAAAATTATTTTTTCTTTTCATTCCAGTAAATCCCCGTTCCGATACCTACAATAATAATTAAACCGCCGAAAAATAATAAATATTTACTAACAGGTGCTTTATGTTGAGTCGGCGCCTCCTGGATAACCCCAGCAACAATACAATCGGGATCGGTTTTTTTAAATTCTTCATTACAAAAATCATCTTCTCCATCTGCAGAGCAATCTAGAGAGCAATCAAAACTGCTCTCATTTGGTTGACAAATTTCATCACCACACAAATCTGCTAAATAAGAAATGTCTTTTGTTTCTACGATGCCTTTGTCATCACTTAACACAAGTTTAACTCCGTTTTTATGATACTGGAACATAATTGGCACAGATGTTTGTGCAAGAGTTTCCATTCCTCCTGTTGTATTATTGGAGTCAATAGTCATTACATAAGAAATATTAAACTTTTGTTTTTCTAATTCTTTGCCATTTGATGAAAAAAGAGATAATGAATATTTTCCTTCCTGCCCATTTTCATTAACCAGAGCAGGCGGTGTTCCTGCCTTAAGCTGCACACTTTCTATTCTACTATTAGTTCCATCAGATTGAATGACTATAAAATAAATCTGATTTACCGCTTGAGCCATAAAAAGAGGAATAATTATTAATAATAGAAAAATAACAGTAAAGTAAATTTTTTTAGTGCTTTTCATATGCTATGGGTTATAAGATATCATCATTTTGTTAATTTCATTTATATTCACTGATCCATAATCGTTATTAAAAGTCCACCCAAGAGCAGTTGTAGCGGCTTTTAAATGTGAATTCATAATTCCCTCATCTATTGAACGCCAATAAATAGGGGCACCTGGACTAGTTGGGGGACGAGTGCCAAAAAACGTGTTACTTGGACTAGCATATACAAAATTACAGCCTTCAATACAATTATGACCTGGCCATTTACTACAGGTTGAGCTTGTGTCACAATTTTTTTTAAAAGAGTTGTTGTAATAACTGATACCTCTTGATACGTCAGCTGCAGATGAACCATTGTATTCATCTAGAAAACCAACATAAGAATGGCCAAATTCATGTAAGGCCGCCCCTGTAGTAAACTCAATTGTACAACGCTTTGCAGGTTGGTTTATGATTCCTGAAATCAAAGCTGATGTTTTTCCAGAACCTGGCATGGCTAAATATGCAACTGCATCGCATTGTGAACTCCTGCCGTAATAATTTCCTAGTGTAATAACTTGATCTGCATTGCATGAAACTGCATTCAACCAAGAATAGTTATGAGTTAAGCTAATACCATTTGGTGGGGCTGGGGCTGTGGAAGGCATAGTATTGTTTGCACCAGATGACCCCAAAGTATTCACATATTTAAAATTTATTTTATCTTTTTGTGTTTTCCATGGCTCTACAGTTAAAAAATTATTAACTAATCCCCTTGCAACTAGACTCAAGTCATTTATATTTGTATAACCATCGCCAACAAATACTATATCGAGCCTATTATTTGGATCACCATGAGTTGCTAAACTTGAACCACCCGTAATGTCAATACAATTCGTTACTGGAAGCAACTTAAATGTCCTGGCGTTACTTTGGAGCGTACCATCCAAAACAAGATCAATAATGTAATTATCTGGAGCTGCTGATGCAGTATTAATGGTGAGACCAAATATCTTGTTGTCTGCGATAAAGTCAACATGGCTTACGTCGTCATACAAAAAATATTCTGGATTAAGCATAGGTGTTCCCGCGGAATTTCTAATTCTCATTTTAACATCAGTATGCCCTGCAGCTAAAACTTTAAAATCAATTGAATCACCAACGTTATATGTTGCGCTATTACTTGCAGGCAAAAGTACGTTTGCCGAAACAGGGCCACAAGATGTAGTTGATCCATCGCAATTATTGTCAGTACTTCCGCAGGATTCATAAGCACCTGGATTAATAAGTTTATCGCTATCATCACAATCATCACCTAGAAAAGGGCAACCGCTGTTTTTCCCTGCTACTCCAAAACCATCATTGTCATCATCTTTGCATTCGCCATTAACTATTATTGATGATCCGGCCTTATTGTAACAGACGCTAAAAGGCACATTAATTACTAATAAGTTACATAGCGTTGGCCCAGTTTTAATATATGTACCGGCTGGCAATGGAGACGCTAGCGTACAATCACCGTTCGCGTCTGTGGTACATGTACCGGCCAATACCGCCCCTCTGGCAGCAGAGTTGTAATTACATGACTGGGAAGGTGATAAAGAGCAGGTATTAGTTGATCCATCAAAACACCGAGCAGTATTTGGATTTGGATCATTATAAAAATTCATAACAATGTTTGAAGCCGGAAGACCAGTAGCTGAATATTTCACACCCTTTGCTGCAACGGTATAACTTTTAAGACAGCAAATATTGCTTGAAGCGAGACAAGCTACGTTATTTTCTGGCTGACAAGTAGCTGAACAACCGATCCCTGTGCCATTTTTTACTCCAAAATCACATAGTTCAGGCTCTTCTACACTCCCGTTATTACAAGAAGAAATTGTGCATGTTTGGCTAGTTACCGGTGTACCGACACAACCAGCAGGCGTTGAAGTGAATGTTCTGGTTTGAGTGCCATCAGGTTGGCAAGCTCCCCAATTATCGTAAGTATAAGTACAGGCTGGAGGTGGTGGAGGTGTATATGTGCATGTTTGGCTAGTTACCGGTGTACCGACACAACCAGCAGGCGTTGAAGTGAATGTTCTAGTTTGAGTGCCATCAGGTTGGCAAGCTCCCCAATTATCGTAAGTATAATTACAGGCTGAAGGAGGAGGCGGTGTATATGTGCATGCTTGACTGGTTACCGGCGTGCCTACGCAACCCACGGGCGTTGAAGTGAATGTTCTAGTTTGAGTGCCGTCAGGTTGGCAAGGTCCCCAATTATCGTAAGTATAATTACAGGCTGGGGATGGGTTTGTACATGTTTGAATAAGACTTGGATTACCACCGACACAATTTACTGGGAAACTTGCGGTCACAGTACACGTTTTAGTATTATTTGGCTGACACACTCCACAGTTATACGTAAACGAGTTGCAGACTTGAGGTTCTGCAGTCACTTCATTACCTTTGCATATTTCGCCGGGAGGACATGAATAATCCGTTTCTTGAGTACTATAAACAGTGCAATCTTTTCCATCCGAAGAAGCACGATATACATATACAAAACTTTTATCCGGGAAAATAAATTGAGGGTCAGAAGCAAAAGCCAATTTTACATTATGTTGATCCCAACAAGTATTAGAGTCATATTTCTTATTTTCTATTTCATCAGCCTTGCACCTCCCTAACTTATTAATCGGATCGATCGGCAACGTCATCCCCAATTCTTTGCCAAGGGTTTGCTGCCAACTTGGCCAAGTTGAAATTGATTTATTTGGCAAATAGCTTCCGGAGGCGAGTTTTGGGCAATAGCCATTTTTTGTCTTGTATTTTTCAAGCGCACTGTTGATATCTGCCAAATCAGCAAAACGCTTTACCTCCCTGACCACTTTTGCCTTGTCACTGGTGCAATATTCACCCACAGAACATTCATTACTAGACAAGCATGGATTATTTTTCTTACTGCAAATTCCCGGCTCGGACAAGTTAATATTAAACTTCCAGTTAGCCAATAATTGGCCGAAAATATCAACAGTATTTACCTGTGCATCTTGATTAAAGGAAATTACATAGATGTTCGTATAAAGCGCTGAATTACCGCCTTCAGGTTTGATATTTGCTGCTGCAACATACACTGTTCGTCCGTCCCGGATTGCATCGTATCCATCGACGATTAACGATTGAGGAGAGCCCGGAATTTTAATATTTTCTTTGTACCAACGTAACGGTGAATAATGATTTGGATTTTGCAAAATGCGGATGGCAA
>Ga0209319_1001340_pt1 | contig 20792 bp, 17 predicted proteins | sample RifGroE2_FD_184000 | JGI IMG/M metagenome (GOLD analysis project Ga0209319, IMG submission 184000) | Groundwater microbial communities from Rifle, Colorado - Groundwater E2 (SPAdes) (version 2) | ecosystem: Environmental > Aquatic > Deep subsurface > Groundwater | place: Rifle, Colorado, United...
CGCCGACAGGCGGAGTAGTGAGGAATCTCACCTCGCATAAAAAAATCAAAGAGTTTATGTGCATTATGCCGGATACTCATTAAAATTTAAATGCGTTGACCCTGCCGAATACTTCTCCCCGGAAGAAGGAATGAATTCCAGGAAGGGTTGTAAGAGTTTGTAATGAATCCGGTAACCGATTTATTTTTTTGAACAACGCAGCGACTTAAGAAATCTTAACCCAATTTTACCTATTTTTGTGAATGATCAACTAATAAAATCCACAATCAATTCATGGCTGGTTTCGCTCACTTACATGTTCATACTCAATACTCTATCCTCGACGGAGCATCAAGCATCCCATTATTGATCGAAAGGGTAAAAAACCTGGGAATGGAGGCTGTCGCCATCACCGATCATGGCAATATGTTTGGAGTGAAAGAGTTCCATAATATTGCTGTTAAGAAAGGGATAAAACCAATAATCGGCTGCGAGATATATGTCGCCAAAAGATCAATAAGAGAAATAAATGTCAAGGAGGACCGTTCAGGAGATCATCTTATACTGCTGGCAAAAAATCTTACAGGTTATAAAAACCTTATTAAGCTGGTTTCAACCGCCTGGATAAAAGGTTTTTATTATAAGCCCAGGATCGACAAGGAACTTCTTGCGAAATACAAAGAAGGGCTCATTGCCTCGTCAGCCTGCCTGGCAGGTGAGATACAGGATGAAATACTTAACGGGACCCTGTCTGGTGCGGAAGCAGTACTGCAAGGTTATCTTGACATATTCGGTGATGACTTTTATCTTGAGATACAGCGTCATGAAACGTACAACCCGGATGCCGACAGATCGGCTTTTCCGCTTCAGCAAAAAGTAATAGAGGCATTTAAAAAACTTTCGGTAAAATATAATGTGAAGGTTATAGCATCGAATGATGTTCATTTTGTCAATGCCGATGATGCTGAGGCCCATGACAGGCTCATTTGTATCAATACAGCCAAGGATATTGATGATCCCAACAGGCTCAGATATTCCAAGCAGGAATATCTCAAGAGTGAAGATGAAATGCGCGTAATTTTCAGTGATATTCCCGAAGCGATTGACAATGTAGCCGGTCTGGTTGAGAAAATTGAGAAATATAAGCTTGATCACGACCCGATTATGCCCGAATTTGAATTGCCCGAAGGTTATTCTGATAAGGATCAGTATCTGCGGTACCTGTCTTTTAAAGGGGCAACGGAAAGATGGGGAGAACTTACCAGGGAACAGACAGAAAGGCTCGACTTTGAACTTGAAATGATTGCCAGAATGGGCTTCCCGGGGTATTTTCTGATTGTACAGGATTTTCTGCGGGCAGCCAGGGAAATGGGAGTATCAGTCGGCCCGGGAAGAGGTTCCGCTGCCGGCTCTGCAGTGGCATTTGCACTGCGCATTACTGACATAGACCCTATCAGGTATGGTTTGCTTTTCGAACGTTTTCTGAACCTCGACCGCATTTCGATGCCTGATATTGATATTGATTTTGATGAGGACGGACGAGATTCAGTATTGAGATATGTGGTCAATAAATATGGCCATGATAAGGTTGCCCATATAATTACTTTCGGATCAATGGCAGCTAAAATGGCAATAAGAGACGTTGCAAGAGTTCAGAAATTACCTCTTCCTGATGCTGACAGACTTGCAAAACTGGTCCCTGAAAGACCCGGTGTTACACTTGCGGATGCCTACACTGAAGTACCTGAACTGGCTAAAGAAAGAGATTCATCCAATAAACTGATAGCACAAACACTTAAATATGCACAGGTGCTTGAAGGTTCTGTACGGCAGACAGGTGTTCACGCCTGCGGGATCATAATTGGAAAGGATTCCCTCGATAACTATATCCCCCTCTGCACTGCAAAAGACACCGACCTTTATGCAACACAATACGACGGGAGTCATGTTGAAGCGGTGGGTTTGCTTAAAATGGACTTCCTGGGTTTGAAAACTCTCTCAATAATAAAAGATTCAGTTGAGAATATAAAAAAGTCAAAAAAGACAGAGATAGTTATAGAGAATCTGCCTCTGGATGATAAGAAGACATTCGAGCTTTTCAGCAATGGAGAAACAACAGGGATCTTCCAGTTTGAATCGACCGGAATGAAGAGATACCTCAGAGATCTTAAACCTAACCGCTTTGAGGACCTCATTGCCATGAATGCACTCTATCGGCCCGGACCGATGGAATATATCCCCAAGTTCATCAGACGAAAGCATGGACAGGAGAAGATTGATTATCCTCTCCCTGTTATGGAGAAATATCTCGATGACACTTACGGTATTACTGTTTACCAGGAGCAGGTAATGCTTCTGTCGCAGCTGCTCGGAGGCTTTTCCAAAGGACAGGCAGACTCCCTCAGGAAAGCCATGGGTAAAAAGAAACGCTCCATAATGGATGAGATGAAGCTGAAGTTCCAGGAGGGCTGTGCAAAAAACGGATATGAAGAAGCCACAGTAAATAAAATATGGTCTGACTGGGAGGCTTTTGCCCAGTATGCTTTCAACAAATCGCACTCAACCTGTTATGCTATGGTTGCATTCCAGACGGGTTACCTGAAAGCGCATTATCCTGCCGAATACATGGCTGCAGTGCTTAGCCGCAATATCAGTGACATTAAGAAGATCACCACATTCATGGATGAGACCCGCCGCATGGGAATGGAGGTATTGGGTCCGGATGCAAATGAAAGTAATCTGAAATTCACTGTAAATAAGGACGGCAATATAAGATTCGGGCTTGGCGCTATAAAAGGTGTAGGTGAAGCAGCAGCACTTCAACTTATTGAAGAGAGGGAAATGAACGGACTTTATAAGGATATTTATGACCTGGTTGAGAGAGTTAACCTCAATTCACTCAACAAGAAAAATCTGGAAGCTATGGCCGTTGCCGGGGCATTCGATTGCTTTAGTTCAATTATCAGAGCTCAGTATTTCTCACTCGATACCAAAGGATTGAGCTTTATTGAGAGCCTCATCAGATACGGAAATACTGCCAAGACAATTAGAAACTCAAGTCAGCACTCGTTGTTCGGCGATACCGGCGGATTCGAAATGGTCAGGCCTGAACCGGCTCTATGCCCCGACTGGCCAAAACTTGAAAAGCTCAACAGGGAAAAGGAGGTAATAGGAATATACCTGTCATCCCATCCGCTTGATGATTTCAGGCTTGAGATAAGTACTTTCACAACCGCAACGCTTGCCGACCTTCAGAACCTTCGCGATTACCTCGACAGGGATGTAGTAGTTGCAGGTATGGTAACTGACACAAAAAATGGAATAGGTAAAAACGGGAAACCCTATGGCTCATTCACTATTCAGGACTATTCTGACTCATTCAGATTCATGCTCTTCGACAAAGACTTTTTAGATAACAGCAAGTTCTGCATCATAGGTTATTACCTTCTTGTCAGGGGCAGGGTCCAGTTGCGAAGGTATAAGGATGACGAGATTGAATTTAAGGTTAAGACAATAAATCTTCTTTCGAGCGTTAAGGATGAACTTATAAAGTCAGTAACTCTTAAAATTGATCCTGCCGATATAAGCCATGAGATGATCAATGAACTTAAGGAAATGGTTGTTGAGAACAAGGGAGAGACAGAATTGCGCTTTCTCTTCACCGATCCTGAAGATAAGGTAGTACTACCTATGTTTTCAAGAACATTCAGGATCAGGTTGAATAACGAACTAATATCATTCCTCGAGGATTTTCCCGGTATAGAATTTAAAGTTAATTAGCTATCTTTGTACCCGGACATTATAAAAATATTTAAACACAAATTTTATGGCATTAGCAGTAAACGACAGCAACTTTGATGAAGTGGTAATCAAATCTGAAAAACCCGTTCTCGTTGATTTCTGGGCAGAATGGTGCGGGCCTTGCAGAATGATCGCTCCCATTATTGAAGAGATTTCAAATGAGTATTCCGGGAGGGCCCTCGTAGTCAAATGCGATGTGGATAACAGCCCGGGTGTGGCTGCCATATATGGAATCAGGAATATTCCTACAATACTTTACTTCAAAGAGGGTAAAGTTGCAGATAAACAAGTTGGTGCAGTGCCAAAAAACAACTTTGTATCAAAGCTTAACGCCTTGTTATAGAATTTATTGATATCCAATCAGAAGGGGCTGTATCAGGGCCCCTTTTTTAAAACCACCCCAGGAGGCCAGGGAGAAAAAAGTTATGACAATATGCATTTTTGCTTCATCCAGCAGCCGTATTAATATCGAATATGCAAAGGCTGCCTCCGAACTTGGGATCCTTCTTGCCAGGGCTGAAATGGATGTTATATACGGTGGCGGAGGGATCGGACTAATGGGTAAGCTTGCTGATTCTGTAATTGAAACAGGTGGCAGGATCACAGGAGTCATACCCGGTTTTATGAAAGAAGAGGGATGGGATCATCCAAAGGTTAGTGAGATGATAATCACACCTGATATGGGCGAAAGGAAAAAACAGATGTTTGCCAGGGCTGATGCTGTTGTTACATTACCTGGCGGAGTGGGCACACTTGAGGAGCTTACCGAAGCTATAACCCTTAAACAACTGGGGCTGTTCAAGGGTTCCATAATAATTCTGAATACTCTTGATTTCTACAGATCATTTATTGATTTCCTCGATCACATGATCGAAGGCAGGTTCCTGAGATTTGAACATAAAGGTATGTGGCAGATAGCCGCCACACCTGTGGAAGTAATGGATTATCTGGCAAAAAACGAGGTCTGGATCCACGATCCCAGAAGCATAGCAAAAATTTAGCTTTCAGAAATTTTAGTACCTATAACCAGGATGTCATCAACCTGTTCCAGTTCCCCTTTCCATTCCATGATCTCCTTTTCAAGCTTGCTCTTTTGCTCCATAACAGGCAAGTGCCATATCTCCGACAAAATTCTCTTTACATTACCCGATTTGAATTTCTTCACTTCCTCTGATCCAAACTGATCGGCATATCCGTCGGAGCACATATAGAGCATGTCTCCTGGCTGAATATCAACCTCCTGATTGGTAAAGCTCTTCTTTTCTTCCATTGTTGTCATGCCAATGGGGAATCTGTCTGCTTTATATGTAAAGACTTCACCTTTTCTTACAACATACAACGGGTTATATGCTCCTGCAAATTCAACTTTGCCGGTTTTTCTGTTATAGGCTATCAGAGCAAGGTCCATCCCGTCCATGATAGCTTTCTCGTGACGCTGCAGAAGAGATTTCATCACTTCTATATTTAGCTGGTCAAGTATGGCAGCCGGACGTGTAAGTCCATATTCCCTTACAACTTTGCTAAGTGAATTGTGCCCTATAATAGACATAAATGCCCCGGGTACGCCGTGTCCTGTACAGTCAACTGCAGCAATGAAAAGCCAGTCGCCGTTATCGTACATCCAGTAGAAATCTCCGCTGACAATATCCTTTGGAAGAAAGAGAACAAAAGTATCCCTGAATGTATCTTCTTTCGGAAGCATGGCTCTCTGTATCCTTTCAGCATACCTTATACTCGCCGTAATATCCCTGTTTTTTTCTTCAATTATCAGACTCTTCTGAACCACCTCAGCAGTTCTCTCCTCCACCTTCTGCTCGAGGATGAGTTTCTCTTTGATAAGGCTTTGTTCCCTGATCTTGATATATGCCCAGATTATTGCAAGTATCAGTAATACAGATATGAGAATGAACCACCAGGTCAGATAGAACGGAGGTTTAATGATAAAACTGAAAGATACCGGCTCCTTATTCCATATTCCCTGGCTGTTGTTTGCCAGAACCATGAATGTATATTTACCAGGTGAAAGTCCTGAATAAATTGCCTGTGTCTGGTCAGTTATAGGTCTCCACTCCTCATCAGCGCCTTCAAGTTTTACCTTATATCTTACAACTTCAGGATTGGTAAGACAGATACTGTAATAATCAAACAGAACTGATTTCTCACTATTGCTGAGCTTCATCCCTGCTTTCATCTCACGTGCTTCGTAGTTAACACGCATACCCATAATATGTGTAAGAGGTTGCAATTCTTCTGTTGAGGTCCTTTCAGGATTCAACTTTGTTGCACCGTTGGCTGTACCGAACCAGAATTCACCGGAAGGTGACTTGAATACGGCATTTTGCCTGGTCTCAATCCCGGGGAATCCATTTCTTTCGGTATAGGAAAATATCTGCTTTGTCTCAGGGATATACCTGTTAAGACCGTAATTGGTTCCTATGTATATGCTTCCGTCATCTCCAAGTGCAAGGAGATTAATATTATCCGAGAGAAGTCCGTCATCATGAGTAACAGTGTAAAGGATTGAATCATTCCTGAAAGCTTTAAGGCCTTCCCCTGTACCAACCCATAATATTCCTTTCTGATCCATTACCATTGACTTTGGTATCACTCCGATAAATGCATCAACAAGACTGAAATCCTCTTTCCCGGGTTCATACCTGATAAGTACAGGTTTATTTCCCCTTGGTTCTGTACCGATCCACATATTTCCGCCCGGATCACAGTAAAGGGATGTTATTCCAAAAATTGTAAGGCTGTCAAGCAGTGTGTACCGCTGGAAGTTCTGTTCGTTGATTGTACCTACAGCAACTCCTTCCACAGTACCGATCCACAGGTTGTTTTTCTGATCAATTTCCATGGCTGTTACCTGACCACCCTTGTAAAGGATCGAGTTTACATAGGGCTGTGCTTCAAATTTTGATGTCTTCATATTGAACATGATGACACCTCCGGTATTTGCACCTATCCATAAATTATTGTCCTGGCCCTTCCGGAAAAACCTTATATCTTCGAAAATTGAATTTTTTGCCTCGTTGTAAATAACAGGAGGTTTGTCAGATCCGGGAGTAAAGCGGGATATTCCTGCATTCGTACCAAACCATACAAAACCGGCATCATCCTCGAAAATGGCATTGACATTCGGATCAGGCAGCAGTTCCCCCTTGTTATAAGAAATAAATGCATCACCTTTATAAATAGTTAATCCGTTATTCTGGTCCGCAATAAGAATATTTCCCTCAACATCTTCTATTATATCATAGATTCTTGAAGGTACCAGGCCGTTTTTATGATTGAATATCTGAACTTTATCGCCATCAAACATTACGATACCTCCCTCCCATGTACCTACCCACATCCTGCCATGCCTGTCTTCAGTCAAACAGGTAACCCAGTTGCTTGCTACTCCAAATCTGGGTAAATCGATGACTTCCATCCGGCTCTCCGACATGATATACTTGTATATACCGCCATTGTATGTTCCGAACCATATATTTCCCTTACTGTCTTCCAGAAGGCAGGTTGAACTGAAGTATGTCGTCATGTGTGGCATACGGTAGTTCTCAAACTTATTATCCTCTCTGTTAAAACGCCTCAGCCCTACATCAGCAATGCAAACAAAAGCGCTATCCCTGTTGACTGTTGCACCGAAAACCTGATCGCTGAGTCCGTCTTTACCCTTGAACTGCCTGGCTTTTATCTTTTTGATATCCTTTACAGGGAAATCTGCCAGAACAGCCCCGTCATTTGCCGAAGTGAACCATATCTTATCCCCAATCTGTGCAATTGCTGTAATATCGCCCGTCAGACTGATCGTATCAAATAATACTCTTTCAAAATAAGTCCCGCTATACCTTGATATGCCGCCATTAAGATGCCCAAACCAGATATAACCCTGAGAATCTTCAACAATACATCTGACCCCCATTGATGCAAGACTGTCGCGCGATGTGAAATTATCGAATTTATTACCGTCAAACCGTGAGACCCCATTGGCAGTTCCAAGCCAGATATAATCCTTTGAGTCCTGAAAGAGGGTATAAACCTTCTGTTCGCTCAATCCCTGCTTGATACTATAATTGTCAAAAAAATAGTCCTGGGCCATCGCCGGTACAGCAAATGACATAAACAGGACAAACCAGACAAATTTACTTGTCTGGCGCCCGGGGAATCTTATGTCTGACATATAAAATCTATTTTGCAATAAAGAAGAAAGTTCCATTCTCGTCAACCAGTCCCTGTATTTTTCCGAACTTCGGCTTCTGACCAGTTTCTGTGGCTACGGCTGCTGAAACAGATTTAACAACAGTCTCTATAGGGATGCATGCATTTTTATTGTTCAGAAGTGTATTGGCAAATGTGGCTGTAAACTTTGAGTTGTCAACTGCCAGTTCATATCCTGCAGAAGAGAATACCTGTGCCGACTTAGCCCCTGCAACAATTGAATTGTTACATTTGGGTTCTTCGTTTACTGAACGCATAGCTGTGTAGAAACTTGGACCCGACTCGCAGGCATCGGAAACAACAAGTGTATGAACAACCACATCTCCGTAGCCCTGTAAACCAGCCTTTAGTCCATTAATATTGAAATAGGTAAATTCATCATCTCTCTTTGCATCAACCGGAATCCAGTATCCTACATCATTTATAAATTTACCATGTCCTGCATACCATACCATAAGCGATTTAACCTGGTTTTTCTTAACCAGATCACGGAGTTCGATGCTAAAATATTTCTCCATCTCTCCTTTGGTCATATCCTTTTTATGAATGGTATTATGAACCTGGTAGTTGGCAAGGGCTCTCTGAATTGTTCCAACATCCTTGATGGGTCCGTCAAGGCTTGCAAATGTTTCATAACTTGAGTTCTCAATAAACACCACCCAGGTTTTTCCCATCGGGTTGTTTGCTGCAATATCGGCTCCTTCCCGGTTAAACCTGAACTCGCTCTCCTGACGGTTACCATAAATATCCTCAGCTATAACAGTGAATTTACTCATATTCGAAATATCCAGTATAGCGGTAAATGAAGGATTCATTTCATCACGCCTGTAACTTGCTGTCACATCTCCGATGGTGATAGACTTTATCTGGCTGTCGTCTGAGATTTTTCCCTGTATCGCAACATTCGGAGTGGAAGAATCGAGATATACCTGCCCGTCCTCAGTAGTATAAGGTGCTATAATAGAAATCATCGGCGGAGCTATTTCGGTCCGCTTCAGAGGAAAAACAATTGTTTTCTCATTTCCATAATCATCTATAGCATAAATAGTTATCTTATCTATTCCGTTGACATCAATATTTGAAAGGAATTCACTTTCACCGTTCTTGCCCAGGGCAGTAGTCACAGGACCATTATTAATTGTGACCATCTTAAGCTTGCTCTTGTCTTTAATCTTTCCTGAAAGAAGAATTGCAGCTTTGTCTCCCCTGAGTTCGATAGTGTCATTCACCGGAAGAGGGCTTACAAGGGCTATCTCAGGAGCTGCTTTTTCCCTGTTCAGCTCATATAGCCTTGCTTCCGCATCCTTCAGCATCCTTCTGGCTTTCGGATCATCCTCTGAAAGGATAGTTATCTTGGTATAATCTTCAAGTGCTTTCTCATAGTTCAATGTTTCTTCATATGATTTTGCCCTTGAAAAATATGCATCCGGGTCATCAGCTTTCAGGGTAATGTATTTTGAAAAGTCGTTAATAGCATTTGTATGCTGGTTAAACTCCTGGTAATAAACTCCCCTCAACATATAGAAGCCGGCATTTTCAGGATCAATAAGAATATTCTTTGAAATATCGTTAATGGCATTAGGGTAATCGAGGCGCTGCTTGTAAACCCTGCTGCGCATTATATAAGCATCAGTGTTCCGGTCATCATTTTTAATCACCTCATTGCACTGGGTCATTGCCTGGTCAGCATTTGATGCAAGAAGTAAATCGGCAAGTGCCAGCCGTGGTTCCGGCAGCTTCTTATCTTTTGTAATTGATTTTTCAAATTCCTTTTTAGCCAGCACATCATTGGTAAGCTTCCTGTAAATAATTCCCCTGTAGTAAAATATCATTGGAGTATCATCTATTGCCATTGCAGTGTCAGAAGCCTTCAGAGCCCGGTCATACTTTTCCAGCTCAATCAGTGTAATAACTTTTACCGGATAAGCCAGTTTATTTCGCTTATCAAGAGCTGTTGCATGGTTGAGATGCGCTAAAGCATCCTCATATTTGCCTGTCTTATTGCATAAGTCGCCCAGGTGGACCCTGGCATCAACATTCTTTGCATCAAAGACAATGACTTTTTCAAAGTCAGCCTTGGCTTCTTCGTACTTAAGAAGCTTCTCGTATGCCGAACCCCTTGCATGATAGAAATCGGGATTGGCCGGCTCAAGTCCTATTGCACTTGTGAACTGGGCTGCTGCATCCTCATATCTCATGCTTTCAAGGAACTCATTTCCCGCTTTGTAATACTTTTTTGCATTCTGGCTAAAAGCATTTACAGAAACAAAAGCCATAATGGCTAACAGATAAATAATTTTCGTTTTCATATCCTTATACTTTAGATTTGTTCCCCTGCAAACTATCAAAATTAATAATTTATAACCAAATTATCAAACAATTATGAAAGTTCCGACCCTTTCCTGATAAATATGTCAAGTTTACTTTTGCTGTATAGCATACATTCTGTCAATCTTTCATTTGCCAGTTCAGGAGCTTTTACTCCATCGCCGAAGGAGCCTTCCCCAGTAAAAACCCTTGCTTCATCCCAATATCCTTCAGAGATAAAGTGATTCAGCACTTCAGCCCCTCCCTCAATAAACAGGGATTGAATACCTTCGCTATAAAGATAGCTTACAATCTGCTCTGATGCTGTCATCCCTTCTTTTAGCCTGATTTTCATTGTCCCGGGTAAATCACTATTCATATTTCCAGTAAATACAAAGATAGTACCTTTTGTTCTGAAAAGTACTGAATTTTGACCAACAGCACCAGATCTGCTGAGAATAACCCTCAGAGGATGATTACCGGTCCATTCTCTTACATTAAGCTGGGGGTTATCAGCTCTTACCGTACCTGCACCGACAAGTATTGCCTGTTCGCATGATCTCCATTTATGAACCAGCACTTTTTCAGGTTTCCCGGTTATCCATGCAGGCCTGCAATTATCACTTCCCCTCATAATATCTATATAGCCGTCTGTACTCTGTGCCCATTTGAGAATAATATATGGTCTCTTCTTTTCCATTACAGTAAAAAACCTCCGGTTAAGCCTTCTGCATTCGTCTTCAAGGATTCCTGTTTTTACTTCACATCCTGAGCTTTTAAGTCGCGCAATACCCTTTCCTGAGACTCTTTCACTTGTATCAGTCGTTCCGATTACAACCCTTGGAACTGAATTTGAGATTATCATATCGGCGCAAGGAGGTGTTTTGCCAAAATGAGAACACGGTTCCAGGTTTACATAAAGAGTAGAAGAGGTTAGCAGAGACTTATCAGAAACAGAATTTATAGCATTAACTTCAGCATGGGGAGTTCCCGCCTTTAAATGAAACCCCTCGCCTATTATTTTCCCCTCATGTACAATGACGGCTCCAACCATGGGATTCGGATATGTCAGCCCTTCCGCTTTTGCTGCAAGCTCCAGACACCTCTGCATGAATTTTATATCTTCCCTCTCAACCATATCCTTTAAAATACTAAATTTGACTTATGCATGTTAAGATCCGAACATTAAAAGACATCAGGTCGAACCTTTCTGAAGAACTGAAGGGTTTATATCCTGAACCGGAAATTAACGCTCTTGCCACCCTAATAATCAAGACTCTGCCACAAGCCAAAAAGTTGCATCATATCTATGATCCAGGACAGGCTGTTGATGCAGCAAATATCAGATATGTGACAGAGATAATCAAGGAACTAAAAAAAGGAAGCCCTTTACAATATATTCTGGGATACACAGATTTTTACAATTGCATAATCAGGGTGAGTGAGGATACCCTGATACCAAGACAGGAAACAGAAGAGCTTGTTGATCTGATAATCAGGGAAAACAGAGGATACACAGGTAATATCCTGGATATCGGAACCGGCAGCGGATGCATTGCCATCGCTCTGGCAAAAACTATCCCCGGATCATCAGTAACCGGAACAGATATCTCAAAAGAAGCCATTGCTATTGCACGGGGAAATGCCATTCTGAACAATGTTATTGTTGAATTCAAACAGGAGGACATATTCAATCCCCTGGAGATTCTTGAATTCCAGCCAGGGATAATTGTAAGTAACCCTCCTTATGTCAGGATTTCTGAAAAAGCTCTGATGCACAGGAATGTACTTGAATATGAACCTCCGTCAGCCCTGTTTGTAAATGACTATGAACCATTGGTTTATTTTAATTCCATTCTTAATACCGCCAAAAAGATTCTTCAGCCGGGGGCGAAGGTTTATTTTGAAATAAATGAGGCAATGGGCAAAGAGATGATAATACTTTTTGAGACATTCAGATACTCAGAAATCAATCTGTTTAAAGATATTAATGGCAAGGACCGGATAATAAGGGGAAATTTCAATGGCTGAAAACACTCTCTTCAAAACAGCATTATCGAAAGCAATGCACCAGTGTTCCCAACGGGAATTATGTTGCAGCGAGGTTGAAAACAGATTAGAAACCTGGGGATTACAGAGGTCTGACCGTCAAAAGATTATTGATACACTGATAAAGGAGAATTTTATAAATGAGGAGCGCTTCGCCCTTGCTTTTGTGAAAGATAAGTTCAATCACAATAAATGGGGAAAGATCAAGATTAAATCACACCTGAAGGCAAAGAATATTCCCTCCGGAATAATCAGCGAAGCTCTGGGATCAATTGATAATGAGGTTTATACCGCCACAATTAAATCTGTAATTGGGTCCCATGGCAGATCTGTTAAAGCCAAAAACTCCTTCGAAATGAAAGCCAGGCTTTTAAGATTCGGCCTGTCGAGGGGGTTTGAAAGCAGTTTGCTCTACGATATTCTGAATGAATCCTGCGGATAGAAACCACAATTACCGTCGGTTTTAACCGACGGATAGTGACTTCTTCTTCTGATTCCGGACTTTAGTCCATCTCTTTTGTTGGGCTAAAGCCCGTTTTGGTTATCAACCGGTTACCGTTGGCTGAAGCCAACGGTAATTAAATCAACTATTAAAATCCCTGGATAATGCCGGTAATAAATGGCCAGAATGCTATTATAAATACAATCCCTGAAGCTATTGAATCATAGATTATCAGCTGTTTCCGGTTTGCCGGACTGTTTATTGATAAACGAAGGAAATCAAGCCTGAAGATCAGCTGGGCAACAAAGAACAGAAAAATCCTCATACCATACTGATTCCACTTATAAGCCTCACTTAACCTGCCTCTGAGGATCAATGAAAAGCTATGGGATAATCCGCATGATAAACATGGTTCTCCTGTAAGTTTCTCATGTATGCATACAACAGGATAATTATTCTTTTCAGGAGAAAAAAAGCCGGAGTAAACGAAAATTATCACTATTACTCCGGCAAAGATTATGTTTATAATATGATAAGGTTCATTACGGAACCTTACATCAGATCTCTTCTGTGTATTACTTTTTCTTCTGTAAAGTATCATCCTTACTGGTGTTTACGCCCTCCAGCTCCTCAAGCTTTTGCTCTTTGTCAGTGTTTTTTGTGCCGGTATTAATTTCAATTTTCTCCCCGTTGCTTTCAATCTTTATTGAAACATTTGCATCCTTCAGATCTTTTTTAATTTCTTCCTGTACATCCCTTACAATATTCTGGATTTCGTTCGGCCATTTGTCGGCATTCCGGGCAATTTTCCCCGCAATAAAAACCTGTGAGACCGAGATCATAGAAGCAATGATAGCTATTATCAGACCCGCTATCATAAGCCCTTTTGGGGAATTGGTTCTGGCTGCCTGTGAAAGGCCAACAGATGCAAGTACAATTGCAATAATTCCCGGGATCATTGCAATGAGGCCCACGCAGGGAATAACTGAAAGAACAAATGTTACTATGGCTGTTATCAGTGCAGCAATTCCCAGATTTTGTCCATTGTTGTTTTTTATATCTTCCATGATATCTGATTTATTTATTTCTGATCACTTCGTATCAGGATATTAACCATATCCTGTTCCAAAGACGTCGCAGGATTTTCAATGATGCGTCCGGCCTCAATATTATTTTTATAAATTATAAATGTAGGCACTCTTTGTATGTCAAGCTTCTCATATTCTCCAACAGGAGACAGCTTTGCATCATCAACACCTATTAAGGTCAGCTTTTCCATGGGGAACTTCCAGAGATCAAGGATTCTCATAAACCTGGGAACTTCCCTCCTGCTGTCGGGACACCAGGTACCCAGGACAACTTTTATGGAAAGCCCGTCATGAGGTATCTCCACAAGTCTGTTAACAGCATCTGAACTGAAACGGTATTCGTCGTACCCTTTAATGAACCATCCGGAATGAGGCTCACGTGACATCTGCTCCCTGTTAAAATAACCAAGCAGCCAGGTTGATTGTTCCGAGAAATTCACTGATGGCCGGGGTGTCTGTTCTACTGCACGAACAGGTACAACGGCAGGTTTTGTTGATTTGCACCCATTTATTAAGGGGATTATAAGAATAAGTAAAGCAAGAATATTCTTCATAGGGTAAACATAGAAAAAAATAATCTGTTTTAATCTACTCATGAGTAAGAATCAGAATTTCCAGTATCTGTCTTGCTGCCCGTGAAACTGATGTTCCCGGTCCGAAAATTGCAGCCACACCTGCATCATACAGAAACGTATAATCCTGTGCAGGGATTACACCTCCGGCTATCACCAGGATATCCTCACGGCCTAATTTTTTCAGCTCTTCAATAACCTGCGGGACAAGGGTTTTATGTCCTGCGGTCAGGCTTGACACACCAAGAACATGGACATCGTTCTCAACAGCCTGTTTAGCAGCTTCGGCAGGAGTCTGGAACAGAGGTCCGATATCCACATCAAAGCCTATATCGGCATATCCTGTTGCAACCACTTTTGCGCCACGATCGTGTCCGTCCTGACCCATTTTCACAACCATAATCCTCGGTTGCCTGCCCTCTTTCCGGGCAAATTTTGCAACCAGCGCCTTAGCTTCATTATAATCATCATCCGACCTGTATTCGGATGAATAAACACCTGAAATTGTTCTGATCACAGCTTTATACCTCCCGACTATTTTTTCACATGCATAAGATATTTCGCCCAGACTTGCTCTATTTGCGGCTGCTGTAACAGCCAGCTCAAGAAGGTTACCTTCGCCAGTCTGAACACATTTTGTAATAGCATCAAGTGCTGCTCTGCATTCTGACTCATTCCTTTCTGCACGCAGCTTATTAAGCCTTTGAATCTGCGAATCGCGTACTGCGGAATTATCAACTTCAAGGGTCTCAAGAGGCTCTTCCTTTTCGAGCCTGTATTTGTTAGTGCCGACTATTGTCTGAACACCTGAATCTATTCTGGCCTGAGCCCTGGCAGCAGCTTCTTCTATCCTCATTTTCGGGATTCCTGATTCCACTGCCTTTGCCATTCCTCCGAGGCTTTCAATTTCCATTATATGTTCCCATGCCCGATGGGCTATCTCATGGGTGAGAGACTCCACATAATATGATCCTGCCCAGGGATCAATTGCCCTGCAGATATTTGTCTCCTCCTGCAGATATATCTGTGTATTCCTGGCAATGCTTGCCGAAAAATCGGTTGGAAGCGCTATTGCTTCGTCAAGAGCATTGGTATGAAGACTCTGGGTATGTCCGAAAACAGCAGCCATAGCTTCAATACATGTCCTGCCGACATTGTTGAAAGGATCCTGCTCGGTTAAACTCCAGCCCGATGTCTGCGAATGTGTCCTCAGAGCAAGAGATTTGGGATTTTTAGGATTGAACCCACTAACAATTTTTGCCCAGAGCATCCTTGCAGCCCTCATTTTGGCAATCTCCATGAAATGATTCATCCCGATGCCCCAGAAGAAGGAGAGCCGTGGTGCAAATGCATCAATATCAAGGCCCGAGTTAACACCGGTTCTCAGATATTCAAGACCGTCGGCAAGAGTGTATGCAAGCTCAATGTCGCAGGTGGCGCCGGCTTCCTGCATATGATACCCCGATATGCTTATTGAATTGAATCTTGGCATATTGGCAGATGTGTACCGGAAAATATCAGAGATAATTCTCATTGAGAATTCCGGCGGATATATATAGGTATTTCTCACCATGAATTCCTTTAGAATGTCATTCTGAATCGTTCCTGAAAGCTCCCCGGGCTTTGCTCCCTGTTCAAGGGCAGCAACAATATAGAATGCCATTACCGGCAGCACGGCTCCGTTCATGGTCATGGAAACTGACATCTTGTTTAAAGGTATCCGGTCAAACAGGATTTTCATATCCAGGACGGAGTCAATTGCAACTCCCGTTTTCCCAACATCCCCCGTAACCCGCTCATGATCTGAATCATATCCGCGGTGAGTTGCCAGGTCGAAAGCAACCGATAATCCGGTCTGGCCTGCAGCCAGGTTACGTCTGTAAAAAGCATTCGATTCTTCAGCTGTTGAAAAACCTGCATACTGGCGTATAGTCCATGGCATCATGGCATACATGCCTGAGTATGGTCCGCGTATAAAAGGAGGGAATCCTGCTGCATAGTCAAGATGCTCCATTCCCTCCAGATCATTTTTTGTGTATACGCTCTTAACAGGTATGCCCTCACTAGTCAGCCATTCCTTTCTTATCCCCTTCTCTTTCTCCCATTCACGGGAGTTCTTTTCAGGTATGGAGAGCGATTTTAAGTCATTATATCTGAATACCGGTTTCATAATCTTTCTCCTTTCCCCCTTCTCGCTGCCGATTCTGATATTCTATCATTTATAAATCCTGAATTGAGTACGGAAAGGAAACCGCCAAGATCTTCTATTTCAATGAATTTCTTCCAGCACTCTTCTGCAAGCAGATCAGTCAGGTTTTCTATATAATATGATCCGGCAGCAGGATCAGCTACTTTATCAAAACAGGCCTCTTCTTTTAAAATAAGCTGCTGATTTCTGGCTATCCTCTCCGAGAATTCATCAGGGTTACTGAATGCTACATCAAATGGCTCTACAGTAACGGAGTCTGCTCCTCCCAGAATTGCTGACATAGCCTCTGTCTGTGTCCTGAGCATATTAACATGCGGGTCATTTTCTGTTTTGTTCCAGCGGCTTGTAACGCTATGAATATCCATTTTGAAATCCTTATAACCTTCAGGAATAAATCCTTTCAGGATCAGAGACCACAGAAGTCTTGCAGCTCTGAGCTTTGCAATCTCCATGAAGTAATTTGAGCCTGTTCCGAAACTGAACCGTATTTTCGATGCAGCAATTTCAGCAGATACTCCCCTTCCGGTAAGCTGTGATAAATATTCACTTCCTGCTGAAAGTCCGTACGCCAGCTCCTGAGCTATATCAGCTCCTGCATTGCTGAAATTACTTGCATTAAGATGTATTGTGCGAAAATTAACAAGATCTGATGCTTTTAAAGTAAGTGATGCCAGATAATCAAATCCTGCCTCCACCGGAACACAAAGCTTCCCGTTCAGCATCAGGCGGCCAATAGGATCAGCCTCTATTGCCCCATTTACTATTCCGTAACCAAGCTTGCGTTCTGATATGATAATCAATAAGATATCAAGAATCTCCAGAGCTTTCCCATTGCAGTGAATGTTTAACTCAATGCTTTCGGGATGTATATCTTTCAGAAGAATATCGAAATTCTCCTTACAGACTGATTCGGGATCGGTAATTATAAAGCCCAGGGAATTAATCCCTTTCATCAGTACAGTCAGGGCTTTCCTGTTTGCAGAAGAGTAGTCAGTAACCTCAATACTCTGTCGTACCAACCAGCCGTTATTCCCGGTTTTAATACCCCTTAAGTATGGAAACTCACCCGGCAGTGTTCCGACAAATGGAAGGTTTTCAATATCTTCCCTGCGGTAGAATGGCTTAACATCGAAGCCCTCATCTGTCTTCCACACCAGTTTCTTCGTAAAATCAGCTCCCTTAAGATCGGCTTTTAACCTCTCTATCCACTCACTTGTGACAATCGGTGGAAACTGATCAAATAGTTTTTCTTTAGTCACTTTTACAGGCACAATATTTAAACAGATGCAAAATAATAGATTTTCCTTTGGAACTTAACATGAATTTTGTCATATTCAGGTATTTGCAGATACGGGGTCATTTGCCTGCAAATTCCATGAGGTATGCTTTCATGAATGGATTAAGGTCTCCGTCAAGCACTGCCTGTACATTGCTGGTTTCATGGTCAGTTCTGAGATCTTTAACCATTTTATAAGGGTGGAGAACATATGAACGTATCTGCGAGCCCCATTCGATCTTTTTTTTTTCACCTTCGATTTTAGCTTTCTCTTCCATCTGTTTCCTGAGTTCAAGCTCATATAACTGCGACTTCAGTATACGCAGTGCATTTTCCTTGTTGTTGAGCTGCGACCTTGTTTCCTGATTTTCAATTACAATGCCTGTTGGCGCGTGTTTCAACCTTACTGCTGTTTCCACTTTGTTGACATTCTGCCCTCCCGCACCACTCGACCGGTAAGTATCCCATGTTATATCGGCAGGATTTATATGGATCTCAATGTTATCATCAACCAGTGGAGAGATAAATACTGATGCAAATGTGGTCTGGCGTTTCCCCTGTGCATTAAAAGGAGATATTCTTACAAGCCTGTGAACCCCGTTCTCACTCTTCAGGTAACCATAAGCCCTGTCGCCCACTATTTCTATTGTTACGGATTTCACACCAACCTCGTCACCAGCCTGAAAATCAAGCTCCTTAACTTTATAATCATTTCTTTCTGCCCAGCGCAGGTACATTCGCATAAGCATTGCTGCCCAGTCGTTGCTTTCAGTACCTCCGGCTCCTGAATTGATCTTAAGAATTGCTCCCAGCTGGTCCTCCTCCCGCTGCAGCATGTTCCTGACTTCAATATCTTCGATCATTGAGAGGCAGTAATCATAATGCTTATCCACCTCATCTTCGGTTGCCTCTCCCTCCCTGTAAAAATCGTAAATGACTGTAAGGTCCTCGATGGCTGTATTTATCTTCCGGAAATCAGTTGTCCAGCTTTTCAGCTGAGCTATCTCCTTCAGAAGTTCTTCTGCTTTTTTGGCGTCATTCCAGAGGCCGGGCTGTTGTGACTTTCCCTCTTTTTCTGAAATTATTTCAAGTTTGGCTTCGATGTCAAAGAAACCTCCTTAACGCGTCGCGGCGTCCCGATAAATCCTTTATCTGTTCGTTGGTTATCATTACTTTTAATTTTGCACAAATTTACAAATTTATGTAACAATTCTAACATCCACCCACTGCAGAAAAGTATTTATATCTTATTGGAGAAGTTGAGGAAGAGGTCAGTTATTAAGGGTTATCTCCCATTTGCCCGGTTCATTAATAGTACATTCAAAAACCACATCAAACGAAGATCTCGAAATGGGATTATTGGTCGTGTAGGTGATCTTCAGGTCAAGAGGATATCGGACTGACTGTATCCCCTCATATCTGCCGGCTTTATAACGGGTGCCACTTGAGCTTGCCATCGATAATCCTCCCACTTTGTAATTGACCTGACCCTTCATCATAATTTTTATTATTACTACGTCACCTTCTCCCGTTTTTCGCAGGTTGGTGCTCAGGAGATTATCCTTTCTTATTACCGAGTAAGCAGGAATACTTCTTTCTCCGATGTAGTTTCCGGACCTCCAGTATCCCTTTACCAATGAATCCCCTTTTGCAGTAACATAGACCATCTCACCCTCTCCGTCACGCAATCCCCTTTTCCATTCACCCTTATAAAATGCTCCATACGACCAGGTATACGTCCCATTACCATCAGGCAATCCCTTAATGAAATGACCTTCATAACGGTCTATGCCGGTTGCTGTTCCCTTACCGTGAGCCAGACTGTTTTTACATTCACCTACATAGGTCCCGACGATTTCAGGTATCAAAACCTTGCAATCACTTGTTTGTCCGGTAAGCTGTGAGCAGGAAAAAAGAGCTGTAAAAAAAATTACTCCCTTCATTGACTGAAAATTGTTTTTCATTTATTCCGGATTTTATGAAACTACTGTTAAAACGTTATGATTTAGAAAATTATTTGAAAAGATAAGGAAAATTAATCTGACTTCAGGTTTATAGAGAATTAATTATTGATTTTTAACAGCCTGTCCATAATGACTTTCCCTTCAGAGCATAAAACAAAATGACCTATATTTATTGCTTCAAATTGAAATAACCCTGCCGTTAAATGTTGAGCCAAACAGCCAGTCGTGGTATTTAATTAAGTGATATGTTCAGGTTAATAACAGCTTTCAGGCCATATTCGAAATATTTCTTCATTGCATGGATCATAATTATTATGACAGTATCCTCTATTCCGAAACTACCAACATTAAAGATAGAAACAGAAAAAGGGATCATCAGACTTGATTATCTTATCCACTTCTGCGAGTATGGATCGCTTGCATTTTTTGTATTCCTGACTTATGCCGGTAACCGTTTCAGGTTGAGCCTGAAGAAATATCTCACTATTACTTCAGGTTTGATCCTGTTTGCACTGGCTGATGAGTTCCACCAGAAGCTTATACCGGGAAGGGCATTCAATATGAAGGATATTTACAGCAATATTGCGGGGATCATTGCCGGTTTAGGATTTTGTGTGGTGGTGTTCAGGAGGATCAGAGAATCCTTTTAGGATGTATTGAACAGCACATAAAATTACCTTTATGGCAGACTGAGCAGACCAGAGGGATCCCTTCGTCCCGCCGGGGGCGGGACTCGGGATGACGGTGCTCTTAAAAAATTTTCCGTTATTATCAGGGAGATCCCTCGCTTCGCTGCTAATGACAACATCCATAACTTACATATTATAAACTACTTGTACTTTTAGTTCTTTCGCAAGTCGATTTAGTGATCGCTGCTTTTGTAT
>Ga0209319_1001341_pt1 | contig 20763 bp, 44 predicted proteins | sample RifGroE2_FD_184000 | JGI IMG/M metagenome (GOLD analysis project Ga0209319, IMG submission 184000) | Groundwater microbial communities from Rifle, Colorado - Groundwater E2 (SPAdes) (version 2) | ecosystem: Environmental > Aquatic > Deep subsurface > Groundwater | place: Rifle, Colorado, United...
AATCAAAACAATTGAAATATAAATTATAAGTATTAAACCATTGATTTTTATATCAATGGTTTTTGTTTTGTCAATAACAGGTTGGCTATTGTCGTTTTAAAATATAACATTTATAATGATTGAATAATTAACTTGACATTATTATTTTAATAGTTTATAATTATAATTAATCAAATACATAAATTTAAAGGAGGTTTTTAAAATAGAATACATAGATGAATTATGTCCACCAGAAATTGAAGCAGTATTTAGGGAATTTGAATTAGAAGAACTCAACCGTCACAGAAAGGAATTAGAAAGCACAGGAACAGACTTCCGGTGCGGAGAATGTAACAATACCTTAATGCCGGATAGATGGGATACAAATACAGTATATGTTTATACCTGTCAAAACTTCAACTGTAAAAATCCTTCGTCAATCAAGGTTATTGACGAAACGATGGAAGTAATTGAATACTCTGGTTCACTACCGTGGTATGGATAGACTAGAAGTAATTTAGATAATGTTAATCAGGTATACTGGATAACAAAATAACATAGAAAAACTTTAAGAGGTTCATTATGGCCTCTTTTTTCTTTTCTCAAACATCCACCACTATACAAACTATCACCGGACATTTTAAACCGCTTAAATAGGCCGTAAACAAGTTAAAAAATTATTGCAATTATATTTATACTATGTTACTATATATTAAGTAGTACAGTTTTAAAAAGGAGTGGACAAAATGAAACAATCGAGACAGCCGAGAGAAATTTACAAAGTTATTTCCGGTAATATTGAAATAGTTGCTTATACTTGGGACGAACAAAGTTATCAAGTTGATACAATTGATTTGACTGATAACTTTGATTATTGCGAAGGTGCTTTTGATTCTGAAATAAAAGCAATTGCCTATGCTCAGAAAAGATATAGACAAATAGAAACAGCACAATTAAAAGAGAAGGCTTTAGTTTTAATCAAGAAGAATCAAAAAGTTAACAATAAGATAGCAACAAAATTATTAGCTTTAGCAATTGATACAGCTTGTAGTTATGGAGAATTAAAAAACGCAGTATTAAAGGCAAATATGATATTAAATTAATCCTTGCAAATAGCAGGGATTTTTTATTTGTTCTAGGTAAAATTAATGCTTGCAATTATATTTATAATGTGATATAGTATATAAAATTATAACTATAAGGAGGAAACAATATGACTATTCTTGATACATATAAAAAAGTATTGTCCGAGGAATTGAAAAAGTTTCCAAGAAAAACATGGAATAATATAACAGTAGAAGAAACAAAAACTATAGTAGATTATTTTCTTAATGATCTATTAAAATGGTCAGAAGAAGAAATAAGAAATAAATTAAAATTTAGTATATTTGAAAAATATAAACTATGTGGTTTAATGAAATATTATAGCAATTCGCCGTATGAATTACTAAAAATAGTTTATCCCGATAAAAATTTCAGGAAAGAAAATATTAAAAGAAAGGGAAATTTAAGAGTCATCCATGAAAGTTTTGACGGTGGATCTTGGTTGATTCTTAAGAAAATAGGTAAAAATCAATTTGAATGTGTTGGGGTATATTATACCAGAAGGGAAGCATATAACAATAAAATACATTTTATGGAGGCGATATAAATGGAAAATAATGTTAAAGATTTAAACGTCGAAAGAATTAGGAAACAAATAATTTTAGAAAATCCTGGAATATATAAAGAATTTTCTAAAGTTGGAGTTAGCAAGAAAGACGCTGATATTTTTATCAAAACCGGAATAATATTAAAAGAAAGGGGAATAACAAAAACTGAAGATATTATGTTAATATTGGAAAGGGGTTTAAATGGATTGCAGGAAGTCATAGACAGAAAATAACTCCTCAAAAGGGAGTTATTATTTTGCCTAAATTCAATAAATAATACTTGCATTTATTTTTATATTGTGTTAGAATATCAACAGTAGCAGAATGGAACAATAAAATATTAAATACATAGGAGGTTATTAATACATATGAAAACTAATACTAATCAAGTAACCGCTGAATTAATCAATCAGCTAACCAGAACTAGCAAGCAAGTTAAGACCCAAACTAATCAGGTTACGGCTCAGATGATTCAGATGTTGACTAGATAATATATAGCATAAGGAGGATAACACATATGATGCAGAGATTTAAAATTGTCAATGAAAAGGGTAGAGTCCTAAGAGATTTTAAAACACCAGATAAACCGGAGGTATGGGCTAGATTCTTGAAACATAACGAATATCTTTTGTTGGCAGATGGCCGAATTTATGGTAGATTGTCAATTTTAGGTAAGAAATATTACAGTAGAAAAACTAAGGGAATACCACTATATGCAACAAATTAACCCTCAATTAAGAGGGTTTTATTATTTTACTCAGGACTATTGACATATAACAATTATTATAGTATTCTATTAACTAAGCAATGTAAATATAATTATAAAACATACATAAGGAGTGGCCACAATGACATTAATAAAAGATATTCACACGGACGAACAAAAACAAATTATCTATAGTAATCATAAAAATTTAACTTTATCGCTCAGGAAGTCATTCAATGCTTTTTCTGAAGATATTATAGACCCAGTAAAATACATATCAAATGAAATAATTAACCATGCAAAAAATGATGGTGAATTGCCACAAGGAGTTTATATTTTCCGTTCTAAGCAAGAGGCTTTAATTAAAGCAAATAAAACAGGTTACGCTCTGGTAGAAGTTAACCCGCAGGACGATATAACAGGTGTGCCTGCAAGTGAATATAGAAAGGAGAAAGGAATTTATTGCATAGAAGTTAGATGGCATTTTAAGGAAGGTAAGAATAGAGAAGGTATATTATATCCGGCAAGTATGAAAAGTATATTATTAAGTTGGTTGTGTCCTGGAAGGATATTTATACCAAATAAGAAAAAGTGGAGTGATGGTGTTGTTTATGAACAAATTATATAAAAGTAACTTGTTTTTATTTTTGTTTGAGTGTAAAAAGTAGTTGACATTTATATTAATAATATGTTAAACTATAATTATAAAATAAATTATTAAATTACAGGAGGTTTTTATTAATGTTAACATTAGAAGAAATCAGAAATATCCTTAGCAATCAACTGCCAGTAGCCATTGTGGAGAAAATAGATGGTCACTACGAAGTAGTAACAGATTGTTACGATGGGGATGATATCACAGGATGGTTGGTTGAATTTTCAGGTGGTGGATATATACCTTATCCGAGGATGAACCTTGACGGACATATTAAAGCACCAAACTATAAGGGGTATATCAAGCGCACTCCAAAGGAAATTGCGGAAGTAAAAGCAATTGAAGATGTTATCAGGGAATTCTACAACGTCAAAACTCCAGAGATCGGCCTTGCAATGGGAAGACTTAAAGCCGAAATTAACTGGAGTAGAGTATAATTAATTTGCACTTAACCTCTCAAAAAGAGGTTATTTTTTTATTTTTCATGTCATTATAAAAACTTCATTTGGATCTAACATTTGTATTGACATTTATATTATTATTGTGTATACTATAGATAGTTAATAATACATAAAAGGAGCGAATCAAATGAATAAATACGTTGTTAGATTTAAAAATTTTAGTTATGAATATTGCATCTTGGTTGAGGCTGAAAATACTATCCAAGCAATACAAACAACAATGAAAGAATATCCTCAAAGATTTAACGGTGATAATTTTGAAATAATTAAAATTGATGATACTAATAACAAAAGAATCTTGGCAGTTGAAGAATTATTTAAAAATATAGAATTTAGAGCAGAAACAGCTAAAGGATATTATGAAGATACAAAAAATGATTATGCCAGGGGTATTAATACAGCTTATGAAGAAGTATTAAGATTAATTAAAAAGATTAATGAATAAGACCATAACGGTCTTATTTTTTTGTTTATCTAAGCAAAAAAAATATACTTGACAATTATAATAACATTCTGTATACTATTAATTAATCACATAACACTTAAAGGAGTGGAGCGAATGTTAGCACAGGAAATTAAATCTTTATTAAGCGAAAAGGTATTAACACAAATTGAGGACAAATCAATTCAAAATATTATTAGAGGAATTATTTTTAACTCTGATAATAAAATTGATTGGGACGATGCATTATATAGAGTTTATAAGAATATGCCAGAATTAATAAAAGAGGAGGTATAACTTAATGAAAAATAAAATTGAAGAATCATTAAAATATGCTCAATCTGATTTAAAGTTTGCTGAGAAGTCATTAAAAAAATAGTTTACCGTATTTTAATAAGAAATAGTTAAAATATTTATTTGTGGACATTGCTATATTTAATATATAATTTATATAACAGTGTCCATGATAAGTATTTTAATTTAATTAAATTAAATAAGGGAGGAATTTTCAATGTTATTAATAGAAAATCCGAAATACATACAGTATGACAAAAGTATATTATCTAAACTACCCAACATGGGGTATGAACCAGGGTAATTGCATCCACTATATACCAATATTAGATATATCAAGTACTTTTAATAAATACGATTCGTCCCAACCACAGTTTAATCTTTTTGATTTTATACCAAGTTTTAGTGTTTTCTCCTGTTTAAGAAGATTTAACGCAATGTGCCTAATAACATTTAAATTCTCAGCACTATGGTCTTTCCTTGCTCTACTTTCATCTTCTCTAAATGCCATATCTAATACCCAATGTAATGAGTTTTCTACACCCCAATGACCTCTTTTAAAGCTGCCATATTGTTGGGCTGTACAACTCTCAACACTGTAAATAGAGTAACTATAATCAACACTTTCCTTTTCCCCTTCTTTTCGATGAGATATGCACAGACCTATTCCTTTAAGTCCTTTCCAATCTTCTTTCTGGGAAAGCCAGCTTATATCATTATGTACATAGTATTCTCTCTTTTCTAACCTGCCGTGGCTATTATCAAGTGTTTTAAAATAATTGCCTTGCTTTTCTAACTCATTTTTTGTCTTTTTTAATATCTCTTCTCTGAAAAATAATTCTACATCATCGTGCAATGTTTTCTGGTTTTCTTTTAGAGATAAGACATAGTCCCCACCGCCACTGATTATCGTCTCGGCAATATTTTTTTGAGTACCCATGGCATCAATGGTAATTATGCAGTTTTCTATATCCAGCATTTTTAACAGCTCTGGTATGGCAGTGATCTCATTTGTCTTATCCCCTACCTTCAGTTGCCCTAAAACTAAGCTATTATCATTTGCCCATGCACTTACTACATGCAATGCATTTTTACCATTTGCTTTATCTTTGCTTCTTCTCACTGTCTTACCGTCCAGAGATATTACTTGTCCCCTTATTAACTCACTTAAAGACTTTACCCACTCCATAAATACATTATGAAATTCATTTGGATTTATCGCGGCAAACACTCTTCCAAATGTGTCGTGTGATGGTATTCCATTTGGTAGTTCTAAAAACTTGCTTAACCATTCCTTTTTAGCATTCCCAAATTTCTCTATTTCTGTCCAGTGATCAGCACCGCAAATGACTGCTAATATAGCTATAACCATTATATCTATTAATTTATGGTTAGTGCCATTTCCTTTGCGATAGTCAGTTATAGTTACCAGACACTCAATTAATGTTTTTTTCATAATAGTTCCCCCTAAAATATACCTTCGAGAACTATCATACTATTTTTTTTCGAGGTTGTCTTGTGGTTTTTATGATGTTTGCTCAGAAATGATTTTCTGAATCGAACAACATCAGGTATGTTTTATATATTTATATTATCACATGCAAACACCATATTAAAGGCATTTTACTCTGTTTTTCGTATGCGATTACCCTGGGGTATGAACGACATATGAGCAATGATTGCAAAATGCGTAATATTGCCATTAGGGAAAGCAAAATAGCCGAAAATACATTCCCTGGTTCTTGCTGGAAATCAGATGTACAGGTGATGTATTTATACGATGATTGGAACGAGAAACATCGTGCAGGAGCAAGTGTTGTATATGTACCCCAGAAAAGCGAATTCTGGAATAAAGGTAAACCGCTTGGAGGTAGTCCAATTTTCGTACAGGAATATACTTACATACGATTATATAGAAGTATATTTACAGATATTAATTGTAGAAATTCTGATAGTATTATTGGTTTGCCATATGCAAGATCTGGTAATCCTAATGTTTTTATAGAATCTGTTGGAAATTCCAGTAGAGAAGGAGACATTGAAACGATTACTTTACCAGACGGTAACAGTCTTATCATAGATTATTCAAAAAGAAACTGGTATGGGGAGTATTACGCCTGTATTATATCAAAATAATTAACATTATAAGGCCGTTTGGCCTTTTTCTTTTTGCCCATAATATAAAATAAAACTTTACTTTTATATTAATTAGTATATGGTGATATACTAATATACAATAAATAACAATAAATTAATTTCAATTATGCTAATAAAATTATTGCATCGCACCGTTAAAAATGTTATAATAGTAATATAAATATATGGGAGGTAGATTTTTTATGACTTACTTTGAATCATTTATGTATTTAAAAAACAGAGGGTGGAAAACTTCAGAACTTGATGAAATGACATTAAGACAAGTTAAAGGATTAGCTGCAAGAGTAGAAAATGGGGAAGTTAAATCTAAAAAAAGATAATAATTTTATAGGAGGCCGTTGAGCCTCTTTTTATTTTTCTAAATAACTACTTACCATTGAATTTATATTTATAATCTGATATAATAGATTAACGAATATAATATAAAGGAGCAAATAAAATGTCATATACTAAAATCGTTAAACAATGGGAAAGAGAATCTAAGAAAAAGGATAAGCAACAAGCAACCGAAAGAAAAAGACAGCAAGCAAGAACGGAAAAATTCCAAGAAGCAATATACATAGCAAAGTGTAAACAGGAGAAACAAGAAAGGATTGAGCAGGAAGAAAAACAACAAAGAGTATATGCTAGTAAAAGGGAAATACTAGAAATTATACAGTATAATAACCCTTTTAGTTATAATCAGTTCTTAGTTATGCATGACATATTTTGTTATAACTATGATCAGATATTGTCAGACTTAAGAAAGAATAAAATAACTATAGCTGATATAAAGTCCGTTATTGAGTATATAGAAGGATATAGCAAAGAATTAATAAGTGAATTCTGGGAAGATAAACTGCAAGCAATATAAAGGCTATAGAGCCTTTTTTCTTTTGCTGAATAATAACTATAACACTTTACAAATATAATATTATTGTGCTATAATAGATTAACGGATATACGGGAGGTGCAGAGCGAATGACCAAAAAATTTTGGCAGGGTGGAGTCAATGAAATAATTGAAAAGATATTAAACAGTAAAAGAACAATTCAAGATGCCAAATTTTACATGGAGTATAAATTTGTTGGAGATAGCAGGGAAGCATTTAACCATAAAGCATATATAGCAACATCAGCAGACCAAACGGCTGAAATGACTGTATATAACATGTTAAATGATGCTATTAAATTGGGATATGGAAAAGATTCAAATTTTGAGAGAGTGTTCCGGTAACATTAGCAAACTGGTATTTTATGTTAATATTTGAAGGAGGTTTTATTAATGAATAATCAAGTTTTAGAAAAAGTTATTGGTGAATATGGTATTTTACATTTTGTTTTACTTGATACTTACAATGTGGTCAATTTAACAACAAAAGAAATAATGCCAGTTATGAATTTTTCTGATATTGAAGAAGCTGAGAGTTATATTAATTCACTTTAATCAGAGCCGAAAGGCTTTTTCTTTTTGTTATGAAATAACCCTTGACATTATTATATTTATAGTTTAATATAGTAAGTATAAATAGCAAATACATATTTTCGAGGAGGTTATACTTAATGAATAATGAAGAAATTTATAAAAAATGGTCGGAACATCAAGAAAAAAATAATATGCCTAAACCAGCTTATCCAGTAGAAGCATATACACAAGATACAATTAATTTATGGAAAAGAATACTAAAAATTTAACGAACTAACGATTTCATTATGATATTGGAAGGGGGATTATAGCTTGAAAAAATGTCCATACAATGATAATATTTTTAATTGTAAAGAAGAATGCACTCCTGATTGTGATTTTTATATAGAAGCTGATTGGTATATAATAAAAATAGAAAAAGTAAAGAAAGAAACAACGGTAGCCTAAAAACTCCTGTTTTATTTTTGTCTAAGGTATTGCAATATAATTATATTTGTATTATAATAGTATTTAAGCAATACATAATAAATTAACTTAAAGGGAGTGCTGAATAATGTTATTAGTAGCAAATAAAAGCAATATAAAGAAGTATATTAAAGACATTTTAGGTAACGAGTATACCGAGGCCAAGGAAAAAGAATTAATTGAGGTATGCACCAATGATAATTATACCAATTATATTGAACCAGGAGTTCATGAAAGTTTTGCAATAGAGATTTATATGGATAAGATTGACAAAATATTAAATACTTACGGTGTTGAATCAGGTTATCCAGAGATTCCCAGTTTAGAATATTGTAACACTGGAGAAATGTATAATATTACCTTGTTACATTATAAAGGCAAATTGTATATTGGTGATGTTGGGAGTATTATGGAGAAGCAGGGTTAAAATACCTGCTTTTTATTTTTGTCTGAACATCCTTATTAAAAATTAATCAACAAAAACATTAAAAAGTATTTGACATTATATTTATAATGTGATAAACTATATCTAAGGTTAACAACCTAATACTTATTAATAATAAGGAGGGTCTTAACATGACCAATCAATCAAAAGTAAGTTTAGAAAATTTGCAAATTAAAGTACAGGCAATGCTTGATGGTGAAAAGAAACGCCGTGAAGTAGCAATTAAATTTACTAATGTTTTACATGATATTTTAATTGATGTTGCCGAAGATATTTGGGGTTCCGGTGAGAGTAATTATTTTGATAATACTGCAACAGTAAGAAATAAAGATAAAGACAACAAGAATAAACCAACAGATTTTTATTTTCGGTATAAAGAGTATACTGTAGAGCAAAAAGACGAAGACACAGGATTTTATTTTTCTGTTGAGTATCCAATATGGGGAACTGCCGTTGAGGATTTAAAAGGAGCAGACTTTTGGAATGCTATTAGATGTATTATTAATTGGGTTCCTGTGTTAGTAGAAATTATTGACAATCGGAATAACAGCAGGGATCAATTGCTCAGTTTGGTTAATGTAAATCAATTATAGATGGAAATTATTATTAACTCTCAGAAATGGGAGTTAATTTTATTTTTGTTTGGGTATTGACTTATTATTAAAAGTATAATATAATTGTATTCAGGTAAGTAATACATAATAAATTTATAGGAGGCCGAACAAATGAATTTAAATAAAGAGCAATTCAAACAAATGGCTGAAATGTCTTTAAAAAATGCAGAAAAATCATTGAATGAACAAATTAATGGATTGGTAAGTAAATTAGAACGGCTTTTAAATGAGACAAAAAATATTATAAAAAATGATCCATATATAGCAGATAGGGCAGGAAGAATTTTGCATGAAGTATCATGGTCGGTAGCTAATTTAAATATTGATGCTGTCATAAGAAATGTATCTGAATATAGAGCAGCAGAAATAAGAATGGAAACTATAAAAGATTATGAGACTGCCAAATAAGGCAGTTTTTCTTTTCCCCAAAATCGTTATGAAAGGAAAATTTCATGCAAAGTAAAAATGATAAAATAAAAAATATTAAAAAATACATAAAAAACTTATAAATTGTTATTGACATACTAACGGCTATCTGATAGAATAAGAAGTGTCAAGAGGGAAGCAAACGGCAATTAAAAATACATAAATTAAAAGGAGTGCTTAGAATGATTAAAATTTATGTTAGGAATTTAGCAAAATATGTAACAGGGAGTTTAGAGGGAAAATGGTTAACACTTCCAATGAATGAAGAACAACTACAACGGGAAATTAAGTCAATACTTGGCAATGACGAGGAATTTGCAATACATGATTATGAAGCACCTTTTAACATTGGAGAATATGACAACATTATTAAACTTAATGAAATGATACAGGAAGTAGCCGAAAGTATCAGCGACAAAGAAGAATTTACAGCATTATGCAAAACAAGCAGAACAAGTCAAGAGGAAACACTTCAAGCCATTGTTAATCAAGATTATACTATTATAGAAGTAACAACAGATACTTTACAAGATGGATCGGATATTGCCAGGGAATTGCATGAGGAAGGAATAATTAATTTCCTTGGTGAAATACCTGAGAACCTAATGGATTATATTGATTGGGAACAAGTTTGGAGAGAATGCGAAATTGCTTATAATTGGGCAGAAGTATTTTTTGAAAAATCTGGTAGGCAATTTGCAGTAAATATAAGATAACAGGGCTAGGGAGCAAAGGCCGAGAATTCCGGCGAGGCTGAAAAAGCCTTTCCGCTTAACCTGTTAAACAGGAATTAAAAGGAGGTTAAAACATTGAAAGATAAATTTCATGTTCTGGATAGTTTACTAGACGGTTTTACCCATGATGATTTAATAACCGCAGTATTAAATAATGAGTCAGTAATAACAGAACAAACTATTAAGAAAGTATTTAATGAGTTTTTGCAGGAATCTATAATAAATGCAAAAGCAGTATTAAAGGCTAATATACAGGAAGTTTTGAAAATATGTAAAGATAATAGGGAGGGTTAACAAATGGAAAAAACTATCAGAGAACAATTATTGGAATTAGGAATGAAACAGGGAGAAATTGACAATCATTGCTCTGACTTGTATGTTTTGAAAAATTTTATCTCAGATAAATTTGTTTCTGAATATGAATTTAAAAGTATTGTAACAACATTTAGAAGTGAATTAGATAAAAAACTTTGGTATGAAATACCTTTTGCATATACCGAGTATTATAAAAACAGGGGTTAATATTTATGCTAGGATTTTATTTCCTGGCTGAAGAGTTAGAAATTTTATTCTGGTTTTTCATTGAGGGAATAAAAATACAATATTAAAAGGAGTGTTTTTAATGAAATTAAGTTTTAACAGAGGGAATGCCTATTTTGACACATACCATATTTATAATGAAAATGGTAAGACAATCGGCATTATAGAAGACCATTGCAGAGGAGTAAAGCAACAATATTTTGTAGGTTGGAAACTTGATAACCCTAGTAAAATGCCTGGACATATAACAGGAAAAACAGAGTCATTTGACACTATAGAAGAAGCAATGATTTACTCAGTGGGTGAAATAGTAAGATGAATAATTTTATTTGGTTAATTTGCCCACACTGTCAGAAACAGAAACTATTTAAACTTTTACCGGGAGCCGTAACCAAGAACATTATAGTTTATTGTAAGAAGTGTAAGAAGGAAATAACCATAACCTAAAACTAAATAAACCCTAGAGCCTTTGAGCCATTAACAAGTATTTAATATACTGTTAGTGGTTTTTATTTGTTTGTTTACTATGTTATCTGAGACAATAAAGAAAAGTCGCTCTATAAAGCCATTATAAGGCTACATATGAATTAAAGGTTAAAACACTATACTAAGCAAATAAACCCCTCTTAAAATCGGTCTTAGCAAGCTACAATGGCATATAAAATTATAAATACATATACCATTAAAAATACAATAAAACACAATGAATAGAAAGGAGCATCTTACATAATGGACTTACAGCAACAAAAGGAATTTATACAGTTATATAAGCAATACCAGGACACAGATAAGAACACTATAAAAGCGAATCTTAAATCATATATGGATAAATCAGATTTAATGATTATGGAAATAGCTGAACAAACAAAGATCCCTTTATCGACTATATACCAATTAAGAAAACACAGTAGCAGTTATAAACCGGAATTTATGACAACATTAATTATATGTGATTTACTGGAAATCTCTATAACAGCAATCATACAGCCGATTCAAGGTTTAAGCATACCAGAACCAAAAACCAAGTGGGACATGGCAGCGAAGCAAGAATATATTTATGATTACAATAATTTACTAATAGAAGAAATATGCAAAAAATACAATATAACACAAAGAACGGCAGCAGAGTATTTTAGAAGTTTTCAGACATATTTTTAAAATGTATGTGTATAAAAGTTATTTGAGTCTATAACAGCAGGGCATAGATCAAACTATTAGAAAAAAATAGGAGGTTATAAAATGAAAAATATTATGCCAATAAATCAACATATCCAAATGAAAAGAACTGACGGAGCAAATGCGTTCTGGTGTATGTTTGGAGATATACAACAAAATGAAGAAGGTGAATTTTATTATACAGAATATACAATGGAAAATCCTAGAAGTGTTAAAATGGATGATTTACCAGAAGAATGTAAAAAGGTAGTATTAAAATTATTAAAGGAGTAAAAACCATATGATTCCATAACAGCACCCATATAATGACAATTGATTTGTTTATCAATAAATTTCATATAGTCCCATAACAGTCGCCATATAACCAAACTTAGTAAATTAGTAAATATTTACATAAATGTATATGACTGTATAACAGCAGGTGTATGACCAAATTTAGACAAATTAAAGTCTATAACAATTAAGAAATTAGTATTGACAAAACAATTGATGTGTGGTATAGTAAGTACATGGAAATTAATTATTTTAATATTCTGTTAGGAGGCAATAACATGAAAACATTAACTAACATCAAAAACTGGTTCAACATTCTAAACATTAAAGATGTAACAATTAAATTCACAGGAAAAACCATAACAATCAATGATCAAAGTTTTAGAATTCCTGCTCCAGCAAAAGGTTATGATTTTTCAAGACATATTAAATTTGAAGAAAAAGTAATAGATTATGTTCAAACTTTATTCCCTAAAGGAATGATTGAAGAAATAGAAGAAAAATATGATAAACTTTTAAATGACTTGAAATCCCAAAATATATTTGTTAATTTTACATATGTTAACTATGGTGTATCAGCACCTAGAGAAATTAAAAAGGGTATAGAAAATGCGAAAAGATTAATTGAATACGTAGAATCTCATCCAGAGTTTGATGATATTATAGAAAAGTATGAAGCATATAGAAATATTTTAGAACATGATTGGGATGATATAACTGCTGAGTAAAATAAATAGGAGGGTATAAGCATGAATAAAATAGTAAAGGACATTTCCGACAGTGATTTAATTGTTATGTGTAATGAAATTTACGAATGGAAGATTACAGGCAATTTAAACCAAGAAGGATTACTGAGAAAAATATTCATTGAGCATGAAGAAAATTATGTTTCTATTAGACATTTAGAGGAAGAAGTGTTAACGGAATCACATATCAGATTTAAAAATATAGTTAAATTATTATTTTTAGATAATCCTGGTTTGTATATACAGAAATAGTTAGTATGCTTTGTATCTATCTTACATTAGTAATTTATAAATAGACAGTAAGATAGAATAGAGAGTATAATAATTAAGGGAGGTAACAACCTAATGAAAAATTTAAAAGTTTACTCAATAGTTTATTATGAGAACGGGCAAAGAAAAGAACAAAAATGTTTTGAGAAAGCAAAGAATCAGCTTGAAGGTATTTTGAAATCAAAAGGTATTTCATATAATGTAAATTATTTAGGTGCTGAATAACAGATCATGATCAAACATGGATTTGGTTATAACTTCCAGAACAACAAACCCTTGTAAACACTTGATTATTAAAATCTGATTTTATAAAATATAAGGAGGAATACATAATGTTTAATTTTGATTATGAAGTAGGAGATACCATTTTATTGACTGAAGGTAAAAATAACAGAATAGTAGGTTATACACCAACAGGTAAGGTAATACTTCCAATAAATAAAGTTAAAACTGGATATGCCAAAATACTAACCTTGGAAGAAAAAGAAAAATACATTTTATGTAAACTACAAAACGTGGTAAAGGATTATTATGAAGGTATATCATATGAAGAATTTCTAATTGCACTTGAATTAAATGGTTATAAAGTTGGATTTGACATTCCTTTCCAATCACCTTATGAGTATGGAGAAGAACGCCAAATATTTGCTTATAATCTTAATATTAATACTGTTATTGTTGCAGAAACATTTTATGGTAAAAAATCATTTAATTCAATTGAAGTTTATTGTCCTAATATGAATGGATTTGAATTAAAATCAAATATTTTTTATCATGGTGGTTGTAATATGTCGGTTTTGAATTTGTGTCAGGCAAGAAATAATCAAGCAAATTTACTTGAAAGTATAAATAATCAAATGTTATATATTAAAGAAACAAAAGGAATAGTGTGGCATAATAAAGAAGATGTTTCATTATGGAATTATGCCGATTGTAGAAATGATGAGAATGGTAATTGGATTTTATGGGATACAACCATAGATAGAATTTTATTAGTAGATAAAGAAGTTGATTCTATTTTTAAAAATTGTGAAAGAATGAAACCAATATTAGCAAAACGAAATAATAAAATAGCATAAATTAAACAATTAATATATTTTGTATCTGCCTTATATTATCACTCTATAAACACTCAGTAAGTAGAATAGAGAATATAATAACTAAGTTAATCAAACTAAACTAATATAAACTAAAGGAGAGTGTTCTTAATGACACAAACACAAATCAAAAATACTATAAAAGTAATAAACATAGAAGAATTGTCGGAAATCCTATATAATGATACTTTTTTACTTGATTTATCTGAAGCAGAAATTTACGAAAAATGTGTCAATATGGCAAAGAAAGAAGAATTTAAATTTCTATTTTTCTTTATTGATGAAAATTCAGAAATGTATTTCTACCAAAGACAACATGAGCAAGAAATTAAAAATTACATTTTTAAGCAATTTAATATCTCTAAAATTGATGAACGTGCATTTCTTATGTACAGTAATTATCTATATGGATGTAGTGATATTAAGTCTATTCATTTAGGCAATATTGCCATTGAGCAAATTGATTTCTATATTGAATTGGAAGATGGTTTTATGACTAATGATACAATTATCAACAAATTGGTTTTTGCCGGAAGAAAGAATGAATTCTATAAAGAGATGGATATAGTTAAGAAATTATGTCTTAGAAAAGTGCTTAAGAAAAAATATGAAGAAGCAATTGCAGAAGTAAATGACTATGATTTTGAAATTTAGGTATTGTAATTATATTTATATTGTGTTATAATATAAGAAAGGAAACAAGGAGGTAAACCATGAAAATTGCAATCGTTAAAAATGATGTTAATTCCTATTATCATCCTAGAGGCAAAAAATTTATGGTATTTGGTGATTCAGTTTATAACGCAGGATGTAGTTATTGTTCCGTAAACTATATGGAAGCAAATAATTATTTAAATATTTTTGAATATTCAAATGTTTTACAAAAAGAATTTAAAGGTGAGATTATAAGATATGTATTTTCAGATGACACAATGAACGCAAAAATAACAAAAGAACATTACACGAAAGATGGCATATTTAAACGATCAAAAGAAGTTAAAAAAGATATTGAATTTTATTTAGAATTATTGAATAATGGTTATAAATAAGTTTTAATAAGTATAATTTGTTCTTGACATTTATATTAACATTCTGTATAATTAATATAATGAGAAACATAAACAAAGGAGGATTACATAATGATCGACATTAAAGCAAATAAAAACAATGAAACTATCAAATTTAATAGTAGTAAAAAGGAATTAACAATTGAATTAGAGAATCAAAAGAAGTACAAAGTTTATTTATATGAAGTAGGAAAAGAGAAAGAAATTTATTTTGAAATTATGACAGAAATGCAAATAAAAGACTTAGAACATCAAATAATTCATAAATTAACCGATAAAAGAATTAGAGGAAGCATAGATGTAAATAGAATATATTATGTATCACAGTATGATAATAGGGTACATAATATCAATGATGTTCCACATCAATTAATAAAAGGTAAACAAAATATGGTTTATATTGGTAGGCAATTTGAAGATGGATTTGAAGTGGATGAAGAAGTTGAACTCTGGACGATTAAAGAAGTTGCAAGTTTTTATTAATCCTTACTCGATTAACCTTTAGTATTAACTTAGTGGATTGGGCAACCACAAAAAGTTAATACTATTAAAATACCAAAACTCATTAGCATAAGCATTCCATGTATGTCTCCTAAGTTTGTTGTCTCTGTCCATTTGATAAGATATAAGTGGGCAGAGGTAATTAAATTAATGGAGGAGGAGAATATAAAATGAGCAAAGTATCAATGACAGTAAAGCAAATTATGGAATTAGGTTTATGGGATAAAGTTTCTGAATATTTAGGTATTAATCCTTTCGCATTAAGTGAAAGTCAAATATCTAATGATGAAATCTTAGAATTTGATACTGAGTTTAAAAAACCAGAAAATGAATTGCCGAATGAATTTACAGGTGAATGTTATGTTCTTAGAAATACTGACGGTGAATTTTGCTATGGTGAATGCTCAGGTAAGGGTATTTACTTTGAAGAAGCAGAAAATGGAATGATGAAGAAGATGTAAGTAGATTTATTAATCACAATAGGGAATATGATAATGAGGATTGGAAAATTCGTAGAGTTGAAATTAATTATGAAATTGTAATAGAATAGAGAGGAGATAAAAAATTATGAAATGTAAATATTGTGAATCAGAAATGGTGTATAATGAAGAATTACAAAGATTTGGATGTAAGAAATGTGATGCAAAATATTATGATTATCAGAAATTAAAAGAAAATGATGAGATTATGACGTTTTTATTAAATATTAATTACCATAAAACATTAGGAGAATGGCACAGGGGGAATTTTTAATATTAGCATAAAATGTCAGTTTGGTTCAAATATTCAATGCTAGAAACCCAATAAAATCAAGGGTTTGTGAAATCGTAAATTTTGAATTTAACTTAAAATTAGTAGTTGTATTTATTTTTACATTATGTTATAATAGATCAACAAGAAAGGATGATTTTAATGTTAAATCCAATTGATACATACAGAGAAGGTAAACAAGAGAAATTATTATGTGAATTACAAAAATTATCAGTGGAAGAAATGCAGAAAATTATTAAAAAATTTATGCCTGATATGTCTAGGAAAATGTATCGGTGTAAAGATTGTAAAAAATTAATTGATTATATTTGTTTTAGATCTGAAAGTTTAGCAACAAAAGGTGATGTATTTTATACTACTAAATCATAACAAAATCTAATTAAATATAAGGAGGATACATAATGAAAGATATTTTTAGTTTTGACTGTGAAACTAATGGACTATACGGTAAATGTTTTGCTGTTGGTGCAATTGTCCTATCACCAGAAGGTTTAATCCTTGATAAATTTTCAGGTATTGCACAGGTCGAAGATGTTGACAATGCTTGGGTTAAAGAAAATGTTATTCCTAATCTTGCAGGTTTACAACAATTCTCTTCACACAAACAAATGAGAAATGCATTTTGGGGTTTCTGGATGAAACATAAAGATTCTTGTATTGCTATTGCAGACTTCGGGGTTCCAGTTGAATCTGGATTCTTCAAACAGTGTGTTTTAGATGATTTGGAAAGTAGACAATGGAATGCACCTTATCCACTTCATGAAGTAGAAACTTTATTAATTTCAAAAGGCGTTGAATCTGATACTAACCGGATTAAATACTCAGAAATTGATCCTAACACAATAAAACAACATAATCCAGTTGATGATGCTTATGTGTCTGGATTGTGCTGGATCAAAGCAATGGAGGTGAAATAAATGGATTGGAAAGATATTATTTTAAATACTCCAAATAGTGGGTATATATGGTTTTGTAGCAATAAGTCAGATAAATTTTATGGTGTGCCTTATGATTTTTTAATGCATCATAAATTAATACCAATATGTATATCTAATCCTTATAAATATAATGATGTATATGGTTATATCCCATATACCGATTTGGAACATTATGAAGAATTAAAATATAAACTAGAACAACGTAGCAATGAAGAATTTCGGAGATTACACAAAGAATACAATCAACGAGTTTTTGGAACACAACAAAAACCATCGAAAATTAAGAAAGATTGTTTTAATATTATTAAATATGTTGCTGTGGGGTTTTGCGGTATTATATTAATACGTTGTATTATTGGTTTATTATTAAAATGAAAGAACGGAATTATTAAATTTAAGGAGTGATTAATATTTTTATAGTAGAATTGCGTTCAGGTGGTAGTCTGTTTTATAAATTCAACAATCATCTCGAAGCACAAGAATTCTTACATAAAAACTATATGAACAATGGTATACTATTTGAAGTTGTTGAATTTAAGTACCATAATAACATTTATTATCATACAATCAATAATGAATGTAATATTCAGTCGATATTACATGATGATTTTAGTTTCATTTGTAAATATGATAAAAGTATTATGACTGTTCGTGAGACACTTGAAGATCATTTGAATAATTGGGTAGTTCCGTATTAGGATAAAGAGGTGAAATAATGGTTGAGATTTATGATAAATATAATGAGAAAATATGTGAATCTGACAATATTGAAGATGCAAAATCCGATGTAATGAGATATATTTATACTCATTATAAATATGGAGCGTTCCCGAAACAAGAATGCATAAGAAAATTAAATGATAACAATTTTTATTATTTTATAGAAGTTGGATATCATGTTAATTATAATCAAGCAAATCCAAGAGAATTTAATTTTTTATTTAAAATAGTATAACAAATTTTATCCATTTAGAATCAAGTAAAAATATTTTTACAAAACTCTTGACTATCTTTACTGCTTGTGGTATACTAATTATAATAAGAACATATCAAATATCAAGCAGTAAATAGTCAAAAAGACAGGTGACAATATGAAAGTAGCTGATTATATTCTAGAAATCTTAAACTCACAAGAAAGGGCAAAAAGTTGGCTTGCTGATAAGGTTAATATTAGTAAACAGGCAATGAATTATAAGTTTAAGAATAATAGTTTTACAGCGGAAGAATTGTTTGAAATAACAAAGGTATTAAATATTAACTTGGAAGAAATGAGAGATAAAATTTAAGGAGGAATTGTTAATGCAAAGATATAACAAACTTTACTATCTTTTAGATTGTGCTATAATTGGTAGAGAAGGATTTGAGCAACAAGCTAGAGAACTTGCCACTGAATTAAATATTAAAAATACTCCTTCTCTTAAGAATATGAAAAAAGTTGTTGGAAATATACTTCAAACTATTGAACCAATTAGAGTTGACGGAAATGGTCTGATACACAAAGCACAGAGAACCTTTAATCATAAATTCTATCATCTTGAACAGGTTGCTAAAAAGTTAGGTAAATCAGTTTATCAAGTGCAGGAGTTAATTAAATTAGGCAAACTTAATGCGGTTGATGTATCTGATATAGAAACTGAGAATTACAAATATCGTATACTAGAAAGTGATTTAGAATTGTATATTAAAAATAATCAATAAGGAGTGATATAATGTTCTATCGTAAAAATAGAAAAACTTATTATATTAAAAATATTAATGGCGGTAATTATCGTTCTAATATTCTTACGATAAATGAACTAAAAAATTGGCATAACTCTGGTGGTAGTAAAGGATTTAGATGTGATACATTTATAAGTATTGAAGAATTATTTGGATATAGAGAATTGACAGGAGAAGAAGAAATGAAAATGTTCCGTGATTTAGGAATCATTGGTTAAATTAAATAAAGATTAAGGGAGGAATTCATAACATGAAAAACTTTGAAATTTGGGAATCTGATTTCAACCAAAATCCTGATCGTGGTGGTATGCTGATACCAGAATCAGAAATATCACAGATGATAGACTTAGTTAATATCTCAATTTGCAGTATTTCTAATTTAGCAGTTGCCGAGATTGATAACCTAAATGAAAAATTAAAAGATTGGAATCCATTATCTGATGAAGAAGATTTAAGAGAGTTTCTAACCGAAGAAGGTTTTACATTTGGTAACATTAACTTCCTTAGTGATACCGAATCATCACAAGAAATTGTTGTTTTTGATTTTCATAATAAATCATTTAATGATTTAAGTCTATTTGAAACTACTCCTTGGTATCAGTGGAGTAATGGAAGTAATTTTAAAGAGGAATGGGCAGGAGAAAGTGTTACCGTTACAAAGGTAATAGTTGAAGATGAAAAATATCTTAACTTAGATAAATGTGATGGTAATGGGAATTGGTGTACTGGTGGTAATAAGTTTTACCATGAAACAGTCTATCGCGTGATAGAATTAGATGGTAGCAAGGTAGATAACATGTATATATTATGTCAGTGGTCACAATGGCAAGGCGATCATGAGACAGCTAAAGTGTTGACGCAAGAAGAATTAGAATCACATTTAAAGGAAATTGGATATAATGTTGATTAATTTAGTCTGCTATTATTCTACTCATTTGATTTTATATAAGTGGGTAGAGATGGTAAGATTGGATAAATTAAATAAAGGAGTGTTATACATGCATATAAAAGGTGAAAGTAAAATGGATATTGCCAAGCAAGTTAAAGAATTATATGACCAAGGATATAGATTTTATTCAACAAAAACAGGACATAAAGAGTACACTCCATTAACTGCATCTAAAAAGGCATGGGAAGGTAATATTGTTTATATACAACTTGGAGATACAAAGAGAGAAGAATTAACTGGAGAAATAATCTGATAGAAAATATCAACACGAAAGAAAACTTT